>Ga0316207_10000597_pt1 | contig 54675 bp, 54 predicted proteins | sample 6weekpyrite_MG_FD_204943 | JGI IMG/M metagenome (GOLD analysis project Ga0316207, IMG submission 204943) | Microbial mat bacterial communities from mineral coupon in-situ incubated in ocean water Damariscotta River, Maine, United States -... | ecosystem: Environmental > Aquatic > Marine >...
AGGAGCATGTTCGCTGAGACTGACTAGCACCACTCACTCGCTCGCTGGTCTATCAAATTTTAAAGAATAAAAAAGGGGCGGTAAACACCGCCCCTTACCATCATTCTACAGGCATGCGCCCGCAAGTGATTTATATGATTAATGATTAATCGTCATCATGGTCCTTCTTGCGATCGTCATCATAGCCTTTCTTGCGAGTGATGGCCCAGGTGCCGTCACCGTCAGCCACTTCAGAGTGTTGGATGTTGACGTACAAGGTCTTCGGATCGAGCGGACTGAAGTAGATACCGGTCCCCTCTGCTTTCAGGTCCTGCAAGGATGCGAACAGCTTGACTTTTTTGGAGTAACCAAAGTCATCAACCTTCTTCGTGGAGGCAAACCAGATGTCAGACGGCTTGTTGTCTTCGATCATGATCAGGTCACCATTCGGTGCTTCGGCCAGGTTGTCAACACTGTCAAAGCCAGTCTGATAATCGTCATCACCCCAGCTGCGGAGTTCCATTGGTGCGTTAACGCCGGCCTTGACGAAGTCAGTCACCTTCATTGTTTTCAGATCAATGGCGATCACACGGCCTTCGTATACTTCCTTGTTTTGCGGGTCGCGAGGTCCTTCAGTGATGGCGACATACAGCACACCATTAATCAGTTCCAGGTCTTCCGGGCGCTGGTAACTCTGGCCACCGAAGGCTGTGCCAGAAACACGTGCGTTAGTTGCATCAATCGGGCCTTCCCATGAACCCTGACCAACACCGTCGCGTCCGTCAACGGCCAGAACGTACAGATCACCGGACGACAGGTCACCGTATGTTTCAGGAACGAATTTGTAAATACCGCCACCACAGGGAAGGCTGCCGCATATAGAGGAAGAGGAACGACCACGATGCTCGTCCACTACGTAAACATTACCAGTGTTATCCAGATCAATACCTTCGTGAGCCAGGCGGCCAACGGCTGGACGATCATGGATCGCCTTCGCTGTCATCATGTCGTCTTCCAGCTCAATTTCGAATAAGCGACCACCAGTTGTTTCCTCGGCAAACAGCACTGTACCCCATGGCGTCCAGCGTATACCATCCAGCGCAACGTAACTCGCGTCCTGTGCGAGAAGCTTCGTTTCACCGGTTTTCAAATCGACAACTGATACAGCGCCCGCTGCACTGCGTAGTTCATGCGTGCGATACATATATCGACCGGCATCCGGACCTGTTTCATTAACGACGTTCATATCGTGCCAGTCAGTTTGTGGAAACGGATAAATATTCAGATCACTTTCATCAGAAACCACCCTGGCCTCGAATCCCTTAGGCAGGATCCATGGCGATACTGTTAATGGAGTCGGGCGTGGCAGTTTTTCAGCTGAGCCTTTCAGGGCCTTGAAATTCCAGCCGTGTTTGCCTTCATCAGCAGATGCAGCGCCTGAGAAAACAAAAACTGCAGAGACTGCAGTCGCAAGCAAGGTTCTTTTAAACATGTTGAGTCCTCAATTTGAATTCGTTTACATAAAATATTTACTCCGGCACTTTGTTAACAGGCCCGGAATAAATTTACCTGGATAGCGTAGGTGAGAATGATTAAAGAGGTATGACAACAATGTTGCGAAAAAATGACGTCAGTCTAGTAACTAAAAATTGACGGCAGCCAATCATGATTTACATGAGTAATTATATGGCCGTCACTCATGCCACAATCGTACCGTGCTGGCTAACAGTAAGCGAAACCTGAAAAAACCGGGCCGAGAAGAATATTTACAACTAAGGGCAGTTTGGGGTCAGATTAAAAACATCCGTACCCGCGCCATCGCTATTATCAATAGATATACCGATAATTTTTACTCTGACCCCAAGCCAACCTTCATGATCCTATTGATCCTTTAACCTATTTCGCACAGACCGTCGACGCTCTCAGCCTCACTTCCTGTCTTTTATATTTTTGCACAAAGCTTACATAGTTATTATTTTTATGATAAGAGCAATTTATGCTACGGCCACCTTCATGACAACCCGTTTTTATCCCGGTCTTTGACTCAAATGCCTGTTTGGCATTTTCAAATGGCGTGACTGTATCGGCCAATCCAGTTGCAGTGTAATTCACCATATCAAGCAACCCATCCTTGCCGTTTGTCAATAATTGGAACCTGTAATTTACACCTCCCTGAGATTTACGAGCAGATGCACCATTATGCTGTACTTGTTTCTCAAATTGACTATCTGACATCCCACTAAAATATCCATCACGCCGTAACTTACGCAAGGCCTGCTCATAGCTACCGCATAGCTTGATACCGTTTATATTGACACCGGCAAAAGGGCTATTGATTGCTGCAGGGTTGTATGGTCTTGGCTTGGCCGCTACCGCAGCAGGCTTTGGTTTGCTCACCGGCTTTGGTGTACTTGCTACCACGGCAGGCTTGGGTTTAGGCTGGCTTACTGGCTTTGGTTTGCTCACCGGTTTGGGTGCACTCGCCACCGGTACATGCCTGCCGAGAGAGCGGATATCACTGAACGTACAGGCCGTTGTACCTGCTGCAGTGCGAACATTCACCAGCTCGACTTTGTGATTTATCATCGAGCGAAAACTTTTCTTGATGGACCGGAGCTTCGCAAAATTATCTCGTTTATAGAATTGGTCATAAATGAAGATATCACAGCGCCCCGTTGACCCTGGCGGCAATCTTGCGCCAGCAACATAGGTAAGCACGGCATAGTCATCGGGATCGTTGCCATATTGCCCTTGTTTCGCATACTTCAATACCTTTTTGATAGGGAATTTACGGTTTAGCACCCCCGTGAGAGTAAAACCACCTGATGAGGATTGCTTGGCGATAGTAATTGATTGCGCAGCATTATCGGCCGGTTTAGTTTTATGTACCGGATCAGCCTGCACTGGCTGCTGGCTCGAATGCATCTTGCCATCTTCGTCTTCCTCATCTTCATCCGAATCAAACGAATTACCACCTTTCATTGTCCCCTTAACGCTATTCTCAAGCCCTTTTTGCAGCGACTTGCCTATATCATCAAACAAACCCGCATACACTGACGAAGTTGTCACACACAAGCATATCCCGCATGCCATCATTGTTGTTTTTAATTTAATATTCATTGCTACCCCCCTCTTTATTCCTATTTACAGCCTGATGTCATCATGATTCCGATTCTGTCCGGGTCGTGCGTGGCTGCGTTGATGGCAATGTTAGTGTAGGTTTTTCTATCCCTGTAAAGACACTGTCGGTTTTTTCCCCGGGTTTTACATTCCATTTTTATGCCTGCCTGGGTCTCTATTCGATTTCTTTCGGCATCAAAGTGTTTTTCATAGGCCCCTTTGCCCGAAATCGTAAACACAAAATTATTTACTTTACCTTTATTCCAGCGAACACTTCTTAAATCATATCGGTACTTACCAACTTTTTTGCTGGTATTATTAATCATCCCCATCTTTGGCGCTTTTTTACCATATCCAATATTTTTATAGCCGTTTGATTTTAACGTATTAAGTGTCTCCGTCGGGTCTGCACAGAGCTTCATGACATCAAAGTTGAAGGCCTGGTAATTATTCCCTGCTGCATATAATGCTGCGTTCTGTAATATTAGTAGTAAACCTATAATTAATTTACCTGATAGCGATCTGACTGACATTTTATTTTACTCCTGACATAATTTGATTATATATTCAACAATCCGGATAATTAAACACACCCGCAGTTATTTTCAAAATACCGCGCGGCTCCAATAATCTGACATAGTAGTTTAGCCGTTGCGCATCAGATTTTTGCGGACCAACCTTGTAGTGGCAAATTTTCTCGCCTGGGCGTTTTTCAGTACATTTTATTTTTTTACCCGTTGCCTTTTCAACCTGGGCAATTTCCTGCTCAAAAATGCTTTTTGCTTTTCCACCCCTGACAGATGCACTAACCTGATGTACTGTTTTATTTACGTTAGCACCATGCCCTGAGTTCACACGAACCTCACTCTTGAGTCCGCCCTTTCTTAATTTTGCACTCATGAAATAGCCATGATTTTTGGCCATTACCATATAAGTGCCTGTAAAACCTTGGCTCTCTAACACTTTTGCAGCATCTACTACCTTGCCACACAACGCTACCCCACGCACCTTGATACCTTCCCAGGGCTTGTCACCTGCATTTACAACCTGTACTGAAGATATGAATGCAAATGCTGTAATAAGTAAATAAACACGTTTAGCTTTCCATATGATCATTTTAAAACTCCTTCTTAATTGACCGTCAAACTGAAATAGCACGTCTTGCCATCATGATTCGGACTGGAAATCATACCGGCATAGTCATTTTTATAGAAACTCGTATTCCTGCCTGCCGTTATTTTTCCCTGTATTTCCAGGCCGAGTTTATTCGACACTTTTTCAGTTACCGCTTTTACTGCTTGTTCGCAACCTTTCCTGCTATCCTGAACTGCTGTAGATGTCTGTATCGTGGATACCAGTTTATGCCTGTCAAACCTGACCAGCATCCAATCATGCCTGTTCAGCCTCACATTGATAAAATCCTTGTAGCTGTTGGTACTCACGTTATAGCCATACTTCTTGAGCTTGTTCGTCACAGAAAATATCTCTGACTTGCTCTTTCCGCCCAATGCAGCCGCGAGCTGATCGATATAATATCTATAGGACAACTCTCCTTTCTGTTCAGCGACTACTTCTGCTTGTGCGGCAACATCGGATTTTTTAACAACATTAAATGACTTGTAGTGATCAAATCCGCACCAACCCTTCTTTTCATTCAGCATCTCGACATCACGCAATGTGACACGCGTTACATTTGGCCTGATTTTTTTTATGGCATCTGGCTTTCCGGACATGTCTTTCGGATCGAGTACAGAGAAATAGACCTTGCATTGACTACTGGCAAACCCGCTTCCACTTGCCTTAGACAGCATCATCCTAATAACAGGCACACGTCCATGCCTTGCGATTATTTTTTTCGGTATCTGCCTGTATTGCCGCACGCCATAAGCTAGCCCTCTTACAATGCCACTGACGGTACTCCCCTCTACAATTACTCTGGGCTCATCAACCACATGCATTTTGCTATAAATGCATAAAGATTTGTTTTTAGCCATGCGTACGTTTTCAAGCACGACGTTCTCGCCACGCAGTGATAGATGTTTCGCTTTAAGTTTTTTTAGCGACGCATCCCCTTTCCGGGCAAAACGCTCGTGAATAAACCCACCGCACTTGTTTCCAGCCAATGCAATATTTTTAACATTTTGCAGCCTGATATGTAGCGCATGTGAATAGTATTTGGCACCAAACTGGCTACCTAGCTGCGGGCCCACGGCCATTACTTGTACTTGATTAGTTAGCATGCCACTAATCGTCAGGCCTTGTCCCTTAGCCTCGATCGCCTGTTCAGTTTTGGATTTTTTGGAGAGTATGCGTAATTTATCAAACACACACATACGGTTACCTTTCACTGTGCGAACGTTTTCAAGCACGATCTTCTCACCGCGCATGATGCTGTATTCTGCTTGTAGCTTTTTTAATGTCGGATCATTGCGATTCTGAGAAAACTTATCGTAAATAAAAGTATGACACATTTTCAGTGCAGCAGGTTTTTTCACTTTCCAGACTGTCAGCACCAAACCCCAGTCACCACGCTTTGATCCGAACTGTCCACCGCGTAGATAGCTGTCAACACGTGTAATTTGCACGCTGTTAGACATCTCACCGCCAACCGAATTACCACCTGCTGATGCCACAACTATGGCTGGCATCCTATCAGGTACGTCTACAACATCAAGCTGGCCTGCTTCATTATTGTTGCTGTTCATACTGCCCGGTACTGGCACGTCCAGACTTTTTTGAAATTCTTCAGTCAGCTTGTCAAACAGACCAGCAGAGGCGCTGACGCAGCCAAACGTTAAAAATATAATAATTGGTGTTAAAAAATATTTAATATGTAGTTGTTTCATTACTCCTCCCTAAGAAACATTATTATCTTTATTTGCACCAGGGCTTTGTTGTATGCCTTGTATGCTTAATCTTATCAATTATTGATTATTCTATCTTCCTGAAACTGAACGTAACATGAACGTGTTAAAATAATGAATATGTAATCAAAAAAAAGGCCGCAAATGCGGCCTTTTTTTACTTCATGCGAAACCAGCTTACATACCGCTGTTTTTCAGCATATCCTCGATTGCAGCCTTGAGCTCTTCATCACTGAAGTCACCGCCACCACGCGGTGGCATGATGCCTTTACCATTAATAACAGTCACGAGCATGTCGTCTACACCAGGACGTGACTCCCAGTCACCCTTGCTACCGATCTTCGGTGCCCCGGCAACACCGGCATTATGACAACCTCCACAAGATGCAGTCACGACTTCTGCACCTGAACGTGCAGCCGCAGTTGCACCTGCCGTCTTGGCGGCACCGACGTTGACCGAAGCTACAGGCTCTATGCGTTCCATTAAGGCTTGTTCAGCTCGCGCACTGGACTGCTTTGGCATCGAGCTGGTACTGACATTCTGTGCGATAAAAAACGCCACAACACCGATTGCCGCAATAGCAATGGTTACGATGGCTATAGACTTTATAACTTGACGATCTTGATCAACCACGTTCTTCTCCCGTAATAGCATAGGTTAGCTGGCTCATACTACATGACTTGCCTGTTTATACTTCGCAATCGGCCATATTTGCAGCGCCTGAGTATACTGGTTATAAATATTCAGTAACAGGCCACTGAGGCTCATTTTTCCCGCGAATTTTTTTTACCCATATAAACGTAGTATTTATGTAAAATATTAAGTTATTGAATAATATACATAATAAATTTCATTTGCCATATTCGGGCTGAACTGCGATTTGACAAACTCTAATTTTGGGATTACATTCCCAATTATGGAGAACTCTGTTCAACAGGCGCTTTCAGGCGCCATTATCCGGCTTTTACGCCCGCTGGTCCGCATCCTGTTACGTAATGGCGTCGCATTTGGAACGTTTTCGGATCTTGCCAAAAAGGTCTATACCGATGTGGCCTTTAACGAGTTCAGCCTGGATGGAAAAAAACAGACAGTGTCACGCGTTTCCATACTCACGGGCCTGACCAGGAAAGAAGTCAAACGCCTGCTTGAACTGGATACACCGGATTCGATTATCGAAGAAAAACGCTATAACCGCGCCATTCGTGTTATCAGTGGCTGGCTAAACGATAGCGCCTATTGTTCGGCTGATGATGTACCACTACCACTACCGGTTGAGGGCGAACAGTCTTCATTCTCTGCGCTGGTCAAGGCCTACAGTGGTGACGTCCCGGTTCAGGCCATGCTCAAGGAACTGGTCGCTGCCAACAGTGTCGAACAGCGTGATGATATGGTATTCCTGGTCAGGCATGCCTATGTACCTTCCGGAGATGCGATAGAGAATATTCATATATTGGGTAGTGATGTTGAAGAGCTCATCGCTACTATCGACCACAACCTGACGCATACCGGCGAAGCATTACGCTTCCAGCGTAAGGTCAGCAACCATAACCTGGACATTGATACACTCAAGGCCTTCAAGCAACTGTCAGCCCGTGAGGCACAAATTTTTCTTGAACGACTCGATCAATGGCTAAATGAACATGAGCTGGATACCAACAGCAAGAGCAGCAGCAAACCTGTCAAGGTATGTCTCGGCATCTATTATTATGAAGACCAAACAATGGAATAACTATCATGCGAGCCTTATTTAAAAGCATTCTAATCAGCCTTTCTATCACAACCCTGATTTCCTGTGGCGGTGGCAGTACACAAACTGCCGGCATTGGTGGCACGGGTATTACGTCGAGTGGCTCCATTACCGGTTTTGGCAGTATCTTCGTCAATGGCGTCGAATATGAAACCGACAACACCACATCGGTTAGCGGCAGTATTACCTCGGTGAATGACCTCAAGCTGGGCATGACGGTAACGGTTCGCGGCACACTGGACCAGAACACCACCACGGGCACTGCCTCCAGTATTGCTGTGATGAGCGAACTGGAAGGCCCGATTGCAGCCACACCCGTTGAAGACAATACCACCAACAGCAAGTCTTTTACCGTACTGGGCAGGACGATCATCGCAAGCACATCTGCAACCGTGTTTGATGGCAGTAATTTCAGCTACAACAACATTGCACAGAACGACGTGATTGAGGCAAGCGGTTACATCGACGGCAATGGTGCGCTTATTGCCACACGCATCGAGAAAAAAGGTACCTTGTCGCCGGGTTCTACCCAGGTCGAGATTCGTGGTGTGGTTGGTAATATCCTTTCTCAGGCGTCTTTCGAGCTGATAGTCGATAACACCACCCTGGCCATCAATCATGATGGCAGCACTGACTTCTCGGGCCTGAGTGGCGGCAGCGTGACTACCGGCCAGGTGCTCGAGGTCGAAGGCACGCTGAATTCCGCTACTGTTATTGCCGCTTCAAAGGTCAGCCTCGAATCATCGATATTCAATAACCAGGATGATGATGTCGAGCTTGAGGGGATTATCACCGACTATGTCGATGATACCAATTTCAAGATCAATGGCCAGGCCGTGAATGCAGGCAACGCCACGTTCAGCCCTTCAAACCTGCAACTGGGCAACAATATCAAGGTGGAGGTCGAAGGCAGTATTTCCGGTGGTGTACTGATAGCCAGCGAGGTTGAATCCGAAGAAACCGAGTTCAAAATATTCGCTACGGTGGCCGCTGACCCGTCTGGCAATACCCTGACCATGGATTACAATGGCCAGACACTAACTGTTTTGCTCGATGCAAAAACGTCACTTGAAGACGAAACTGATGTATTCGACCCACTCAGGATTACGGATATCAGCATGGGCGATTACCTCGAGATCGAAGCCATGCAGGATAATAGCGGTAATACGATAGCCCTGAGCATCAAACTCGAGACATTCGACCCGAACGGTGAGGCCAGACTCAAGGGCCCTATCAGTGCCGTTGATACCACAACGGCTGGCATGGAATCGGTCACGATTCTGGGCATCGTCTACCCGACTGACAGTAATACCGTGTTCAAGGAAGAGGTCAATGATAACAGCGTGATTATCACACGCTCTGATTTTCTTTCTAAACTCAGCACAATGGCTGGATCCGAGACCGTGATCAAGATCGAGGACGACTATATTAATGGTAGTCTGGATGGGGTTGCGGATGAGATGGAGATAGATAACTAGGTTTGTGTAGGAGCGGTCTCATGGCCGCGAAAGATCTGGCCTGTGAATTTTTGGCTATGTTCAGTGGCTATTCATAAGTATTTATCGTGTAAAGGGCCGGGGCCCGTCCCGGCCCTTTGAAATAATAAGCTTTTGAACGCAACAGGAAACATATCCAGACAGAAAGGCCAGATCTTTCGCGGCCATGAGGCCGCTCCCACAGTAGACATAATTATTCGCGGCTAAATGCCGCTCCTACCTTAACTCATAAGGCATGGCCTGTTAGCCGCCACAAAACCCCTAAAGGTATAGACTGATAACCACCCACACACCCAAAATAATTTTATTTTACAACATTCTCATCATCGATCTTTCGATGAAAAACCAGCACCGCGAGCGCCGGCAACATAATCATCGCCGCCAACATATTGGCCAGGAAAACAAAGGTCAGCAATACCCCCATGTCGGCCTGGAATTTCAGTGCAGAAAATATCCAGGTACTCACACCCACTGCCAACGTCATAGCGGTAAATAAAACCGCATGCCCAGTTGTGGTAAAGGTGTTGAACAAGGCCTCCCTGATAGGCTGCCCCTTTACCATGAACTCATGCAGACGGCTATAGATGTAAATACCGTAATCAACACCGATACCCACACCGAGGGCCACGACCGGCAAAGTGGCGACCTTGAGGCCTATACTGAGATGCACCATGAGTGCATATGTTAAAATCGATACCAGTGCCAGGGGCAAAATAATGCACAGGGTGCCGAGTATTGAACGGAAGCCGATCACGACAAGTGTAATGATAGCGGCATAAACATATACCAACATGGGAAATTGCGCTTCTTCCACTGCCTCGTTGGTTGCAGCCATGACGCCTACGTTGCCACTTGCAAGCCTGAATTTTACTTTTTTGTTCCCATGCGTTGCTTCGTAATCCTTAACCTGCGCAACAATATCGGCTATGGTCTCAGCCTTGTGGTCCTTGCTGAAAATATAAACGGGCATGGCACTGCAATCTGAATTTAACAGTCCGGTTGCTGTATCAAATGGTGTTACAGACTGCACCAGCACATACTGGTTTCTGGACAGTACCCGCCACTTCAGGCTGCCTTCATTCCAGCCGGCATTCACTACCTTTGCCAGTTGTGGCAAGCTGACTACCGATTGCACACCACGATTATTTTGCATGTGCCAGGCAAAACGATCAATTTCCTCCATCACTCCGTATTGCGTGCAGGCATCTTTTTCCGATTCTGCGATGACCGTCATCACATCTACACCAATCGCATACTGACTGGTTATTTTTTCTATATCGCGATTGTAGCGTGAGTCTTTATGTAACTCGGGCGCGCCCGCTTCCAGGTCACCAATACGTAATTCACTGGCCTGCCATAAGCCCAGTAACAGAACAACAGCTGCCACGGCAATGACAGAGACTGAATGCCTGCGGGTAAAGAAGTCTGCCAGGCATCGCCATTGTTCTGTGTAACGACCAACATGCGTTCTCGCAAAACAGCTTACCGGTGAATATGATAATAACACTGGCAGCAACACCAGGTTGGTTAGCAGAATCACTGCAATACCCACACTTGCAGCAATGGCCATTTCCCGAATAATGCCGATATCGATCAGCAGGATGGTCATGAATCCCAGTGTGTCACTGATCAATGCAACGCTACCTGGAATCAGTAGTCGCTGAAATGCGATCGCAGCTCCTTTTACCGAGTCATTTTGGCGGTTGGCCTCGACGCGCACCGCATTCACCATCTGGATGCCATGGCTGATGCCGATAGCAAACACAAGAAACGGTACGAGGATCGACATGGGGTCGATGCCATAACCCATAATGGGTAGCAGACCCAATTGCCAGATAACAGCGATGATCGAGCACACCATAGGCAACAATGTCAGCTTAACTGAACGTGTATAGATATATATCAGTATGGCTGTGACAAGCAGGGTAATCACAAAGAACAGGCCTACATCTGTCAGACCCTCGACAACGTCTCCGATCAGCTTGGCGAAACCGATGATCTGAATGTCGGTATTGTCGTTCTGAAATTTGGCCCTTAGTGCTTCCAGCCGCTCTGCCAGGCCAATGTAATCTATTTTCTGACCCGCCTCGGCATTCGCACTAATCAGGTTGGCACGAATGATCGCACTTTTAAAGTCCTTGGATACAATACGACCCAGCTTGCCAGACTTGAGAATATTATTTCGTACTATCCTGAAGCCCGCTTCATCCGGCTTGAAACTGGCCGGAATTACATTGCCACCGGCAAACCCGCCTTCAATAACTTCAACGAATCGCGTGTTCGGTGTGTAAAGTGATGTGACAGATGAGCGTTCGATACCGGGAATAAAAAATACTTCGTCGGTAGCGGCCTTCAGCGTCGCAAAAAATTCTTCCGTGAAAATATCGCCGTCTTTAACAGAAATGGCAATCAGTATTCTGTTTGCGCCACCAAAATCTTTCTGGTAATCAAAAAATGTTTGCATGTATTCATGCTTGGCAGGTAATAATTTTTTAAAGCCCGCATCGATGCGCACATTGGTCGCAGCATAGGCCAGCAATAGCGTCAACAAGGAAAATATAACCAGCACCCATTTGCGATTTTCGAATACTATCGTGGATACATTGGCACAAAATGATCGCTTGTCAGTCATTCAATAACCTGCTCGACACCTTTTTCACCCACTGACAGAAGCTTGTCCTGACATTGAATCAATGCCATACGGTGACTGTTGTTCGCCTGTTTCAGCCTTTTAAAACTTTTTCCATTATCTGTACTTTTCAATACCACGCCACTGGCTCCCGTCAGCACCGGATCGCCGTCTTGCGTAATTAGTGAATTTTCCAACGAGGTTTGCAGGCCTAGCGATATCTTTGACCAGTTTTGACCAAGATCATCACTACTATAAAGGTTGCCGCGCATGCCATACACCAGTATTTTTCCGTTACGCATCAGTTGCTGGCCAAAAAAGGTACCTTCATAAGGCGAACTGATTTTATGCCACTCTTTCCCTTGATTGTTCGACAGGTATATTGAGCCTGCTTCGCCTGTTACCAGTAATTCGCCATCACGAGAATAGGCAATGCTGTATAGGTGAAAATCATCTTCTCCATAAATAGTGCCAGACTTCCAGCTACTGCCACCATCTTCAGAATGCATGAAGGTGCCATAGGCACCGATGGCAAAACCTTTCTTGTCTGTTATAAACAAAACATCAAACAAGGGCTCTGCTTCTGTGTCACGATAGACCTCTGACCAGCTTGCACCACCGTCCCGCGTCTGCAGAATGGTGCTGTCATGCCCGACGATCCAGCCTGACTTGTCATCAATAAAAAACAGTCCGTTAAGGGTTGCACGCGTTGGAACGATGACCTGCTTCCAGGTCAGGCCACAGTCTGCCGAACGGAGAACGTGACCGCGCTCACCCACGGCTACCAGACTCTTGCCGGATTGTGCGATATCAAGTAACAGATTTTTAGAGGCAATAGCGGAAGGCTCGGAATGTATCCGTGCCTCTGCATGAACATTTGGAATCGCTGACAGTGACAACAGGCAGGACATGCCTGCCGCCACTACCAACTTGAGTTTATATTGGGTGCGCATCTTCCATCAGCACAATTATAATATTTGTTATCTGCCTAACGTTTACCTGCTCTTCGTAATGAAGAAGGTGTGTAATTTGCCTTTTTACGTTTAATGCTAAAGTCGTACATCTTTTCCTGGTTATTCATACCCAGCACCAGATATCGACCCGACTGTAAATCGTATTGCACTTCAAGTGTCGTCCATAGAATCTGCTGGTCATAGTAGTTAATTACATGGCCTTCAGCCACTCGCCAGATCTGACCACGGTTATCGTATTTGTCTATCATGAGCACTTGCCAGCTGTCTTCATCAATATAAAAAACACGTTTACCATAGATGTGGCGCGCATCATCCTTAAGCTTGGCCTCAACGACCCAGACACGATGAAGCTCATAACGCGCCAGGTCAGAATTAATATGCCCTGTTTTTAGCACGTCACTGTATTGAAGCTTGTCGGAATGCAATTTGTAGCTGTTATACGGAACGTAAACCTCTTTTTTGCCCACGAGTTTCCACTCATATCGATCCGGTGCGCCGTTAAACATGTCAAAATCGTCACTGGTTCTCAGACCATCTGCAGCTGTACCGGGATTATCATACGAGATATTGGGCGCTCGACGTACACGGCGCTGACCAGGATTATAGACCCAGGCATGCCGTGGTTCTTGCACCTGGTTAAAGGTCTCATGCACCAGCAATACACTGCCAGCCAATCTGGCCGGCGCTTTTATCGCTTGCTTGAAATACAACAGGATATTGTTCAGGTCGGCCAGCTTTGCCCCTTCCTTGACATACTGAAAATCAAATTCATCTTCGAGTTTGACCAGGGTGTATTTGCCGCTTGCCGTTACTGCCGCCTGGTTCAGCCAACGTTTTACCGCGGTACCACGATAACGCACGATATGGTTCCAGATGACTTCCAGTCCGCTGGCTGGTATCGGGAACGGGATACCTATCACGGCGTTACCGATACCGTTGCCGTTGTCTACGAGCTGGCCGGTTGTGGCGTTGGCCTTGGTTGCATCATAGATCCGTTGCGGGAATGAGGCACTGCGTCGCGTAGGATAGACATTGAGCTTGAAGCCCGGATACTTTTTCATCATGGCTATCTGGCCGCCACTCAGGTTGTCTTTGTACTGATCGAGATTGGATGCGTCAATCGTGAACTTGATGCTGTCAGATGCATACGGGTCAATATGGTGCTGGCCGGGTTGATACCCTGCAGGCGCCTGCGTTATACCACCTGTCCATGCCGGGATCGTACCACTGGCATTGCCAGCCTTGATGCCTCCCAAAGGTGTCAGATCATTACCAAGTCTTGCAGCCTGATCTGCACTCACAGCAGCCTGTACACTGGTCACCCCAAGCAAACAGCTTACGGCACTACTAATTAATAACGTACTGAATCTCATAGCTTACTTTCCTTAGAATGAATACTTGACGTTGGCAGCAATGAAGTCGCGGTCATGTATCTGATTAAAACCTTTAGCACCGAAGAAAGTGGTATAGCTCATGTCAGCTGACCACTGGTTCAGGTAGGTTGCGCCCAGCCCCAATGTAATTGCCTTGCGCCCCTCAAGGAAATTACCGCCGGGTCCAGGAGATGTTCCATTGACATCATAGGCAAAGGCCAGGCGTGGTGACAGGTTGATACCATTACCGACATCGTTGTAATCAAGTCGTGTTACAAATCGATAACCCCATGATGTAGCATCTGCAAAACCATCCGTCTGGGCAGGTACGCCAAATCCTGCAGCTACCAGCGGATTACCCGGCGTAGATGCACCGGGTCCTTCAAACCGCAAGGTATTCTTGTCCGGCATGTCATAAACATGTGTAACACCTACTTCGCCCAATAACACCCATTGACTTGCGCCAAACGGGTTATCGGCACCAATGATCTTGGTGGCCGTCATCTGGAACTGACCAACATCCAGTCGACGATATCCATCTATCGAACCTCCTGGCCCATTGGGACAGGCTCCTATCTGACTGTTAGGGCTACAAAGTGCGCTAAGCAGCAGCTCTACGTCATCAATCTGTAATGGTGTATCCAGGCGGTGGCTATACTCACCCTGCAGGGCAATACCCCATTTCGGAATCTCGGTATTGAAACTGATACCAAGCAGGTCAATATCTTCCGGGTATTCCACTACCACCAGTCCGGAACTGGGTACAGGAGAAGGGGGAGAAGGCGGGGGGTTAGGCAAGAACGTTGTTGCGGCAATAGCACTGATAATAGGTAAACGGCTATGATAACGCATACCATAAAAACCAAACTCGGTATCATTCAGTTCCGGTACAAACCATCGCAGGGCCAGGCCAAACTGGCCGTCATCATCGGCATCCTTGTCTGTAGTACTTCGTGGAATACAATTGGCCGCCAGGGCTGCCAGGGCCGGATTCGTGCTACCGCAAGCCCCTTCAGGCACGGCTCCGAAACCGATAATTGCGTATTGGCCACCGTCACCGGCAAAGTCGTTGGTGCTGAAATAGGTGCCGACCGGGTCGATCTCGGTATGCTTGAAGCGGAACTGATAAACTGCCTCGATACTGACATTCTCATTGATTTCCTGCGAGGCAAAGATCATGGGGACTGGCAACAACGCCTCGCGCAACTCGGCACCCGGTACCCGGATCTTGGAAACATTCACGGGATTCAAACTATTGATCGAGTTCTGGATAAAGGTACTCTCGCCCCAACTGACCACCTGGTTACCCAGGCGCAGATCCAGCGCCTTGCCACCAATATCGAAGCTGCCACGGATATAGGCATCGAGGATATCGGCATCCTTACCCACCCTGTCCTTGGCGTCATTTGACAGGCTGTCCTTGTCATTATTCACAAAGTCGTAGAAATAGGTGCCACGCACAAAGGCTCCGAAATTCTTGTAATCTACATCCAGGTCATGCGTAACCTTGACCACATGGGATATCAGGCCCTTGTCATAGTTTTTATTACCCTCGTCATTATTTGAGGTATACCCTGTCCCGGTTACATTGGAAAAAAACAATGGCGGAAAGGCTGGGTTCCAACGGGCAATCAAAGCAGGATCACGATCCTGCACCCTGCGCTGCGCGCCCCACGAAACAGTGGTATCAAAACTACCCGTGAGGCCATTATTATCAATTTCGATAGCGTTAACTGGTGTTATACTGGCCAGCAAGGATATAGAAAGTAGTGTTTGGAGAAAGGTCTGTTTTTTCATATTTCCCTTCTTTTTGCTTATAATCACAAGAATATCCTAAAGTTTTTACGTGAAAATTCAGATAAATGCTAGTAAATTCAACCGTAAGACAGACAAAAAATCAAATTAGTGTTTTATTAAATACTTTATTAGTTAAGGTGCAATTCGGTAATGTCTAACATGCAGCAAAACGCATCCAGTGATAGCACGTCTTCGGATATGTTTTTGCAAACTGTCGCACCCCGTTTCCCCATGGCCGTCATTGCCTGGGATGATGACCATATTATCAGGTTCTGGAACCAGGCCGCAGAAAAACTGTTCGCCTGCCCGGCGGGTGAGGCCACCAATCAACACCTGGAAAATTTTCTATTAAAGAATACTAACCATGAATCCGGGAGTTTGCCACTACTAAATCCTAAAACCGAACCGTCTGAGCTCGAATTTCAGATCATAAACAAGGCAAACAAAACTCTGCACACGCATTGGCAGATTCTGGATGCACCTGATTCGGGTAGTCAGGGATACAATGTCGCAATCATAAGCGATATTACCGAACAGTTTGAGCTGAACATGCAAGCAAAGGCTGCAATACAATCCTACTATGAATTAACCGAGCATCTGAACGATTTTATTTACGAACATGACCTGGGGGGCAACTTCATCAAGGTTAATGATAATGGTGCAAACAGTATCGGTTATACCCGTGAGGAATTCCTGAATCTCAATGTACGAGATCTTGTTGTACCCGCTTTCCTATCCACAATACAAAAAAGTATTCAACAAAAAATCGCCGGCGACAAAACCACTAATCATTACGAAATCCAGATCCTCGACAAACAGGGACAGGCGATATGGATCGAGGTTACCAATCGATTAATTTATGTCGATGGTCAGCCGGTCGCCGTTCAGGGCATTGCACGTAATATCAATGACCGTAAAAAATATGAAATTGAGCTGAAAAACAGCGAGAATAAATTTCGTAGCATTTTCGACACCATAGATGATATCTATTATCACCTGGATACCGAGAATGCCTTTGATCTTGTCAGCCCTTCCGCCTACACCCACCTGGGATATAAACAGACTGAATTGCTCGGCACAAGAATAGATGATCTGTATACTGAGCCTACGTTACGTAAACAAGTGCTCGATACACTTATATCCCACGGCCGGATAAACGATTACGAAATAGACTTGCAACATAAAAATGGCACGGTTGTTCCTTTTTCTGTATCGGCACGTATTCTGCTCGATGATAATGGCGACCCGTCCGGCATCGAGGGTATCGCACGTAATATTTATCAACGCAAGGAACACGAAAGAATACTAAAAACAAATGAACAACGTTTCAGACGCATATTCGAATCTATCCAGGATGTCTATTTCCGAGCTGAAAACACCATTATAAAATTCGTCAGCCCTTCATGTAGAGACATGCTGGGATATGCGCCCGAAGAAATGATCGGACATAGAACTGAAAGTTTTTATGATGACCCTGAAGCTCGCAAAATAATGCTCGAGAAATTTTTTGCCCAGGGAACACTTTCGGATTATGAAATTAATTATCGACATAAAGACGGTTCTATCGTCACCTGCTCACTTAACCTCAGCTCTATTAAAAACTCACAAGGCGAAATAACGGCCTTCGAAGGCACGCTACGAGATATAACCAATCGCAAACAGTCTGAAGAAGCCCTGCGTACCAGTGAACAGCGTTTCAGGCGTATATTTGAATCATTTCAGGACACCTACTACGAGGCCGATATGGATGGAAAGATCACCATACTCAGCCCTTCAGTAGAGACCCACTATGGCTATAAACCTGAAGAACTTATTGGCAAACCGGCCACTGTGGTATATGCCAACCCCGAACAGCGCGACGGCCTGGTGGCGGCCCTGCAGAAGAATGGCGTTGTTAATGACTACGAAATACAACTGGTAGCCAAGTCCGGTGAGCTCAGACCGACCTCGTGCAGCACCAAACTGGTATTTGATGAAACTGGTACGCCGATCGCTGTACAAGGTGTACTGCGTGATATTACGCAACGAAAAAAATCCGAAGCCGCATTACGCGAAAGTGAGGCCAGCTTCCGCTCGATATTTAATTCTATACCCGATGCCTTTATAGAAATTAATCACTTCGATACTATAGTCAACGCCAGTCCATCCCTGTCGCAGTTTAACTACACGCCTGACAAGCTACTGGGCGCCAATATTTCCACACTGTTTGAAAATGCATCTGACTGGCGTAACATTCATACGTTGCTCGAAGGCAGCAATGAAATAAAGGGAGTCGAATCAGTATTACGAAGGCAAAATGCACCGTCAGTTCCGGTTTCGGTAACGGCTTACAAGATACACGATGATTATAACCCCGGCGGCAATACAGTGTGCATACTACGTGATATCTCACCGCGCAAACGTTATGAGCAGGAACTGGAATTGGCCCGCGACCAGGCGCTGGAGGCCAGCCGTGCAAAGAGTTCGTTTCTTGCCAACATGAGTCATGAACTGCGAACACCACTCAATGCCATTATCGGGTACAGTGAAATGCTGCACGAAGACGCGCTGGATGATGACAATAAAGAAGTGGCAGATGATCTGGAAAAAATTCATAACTCGGGTACTCATCTGCTATCACTGATCAGCGACATACTGGATCTGTCAAAAATCGAGGCCGGCAAGATGGAGATCCACATGGAAGAGATTAACCTTGTTCAGCTCATTGAAGAGATCATGGTGACGATCACACCGCTTGCCAGCCAGAATAACAATACCCTGTCACAAGAATGTCTACTCGACAGTACAACCATTCATTCTGATAAAATCAGGTTAAAGCAGGCCTTGTATAACTTACTCAGCAATGCCTGCAAATTCACCAGTAACGGCAAGATATCTTTGGAAATCTTCCAGTCTGAAAGTGATGCCAGGCAATGGGTAAACTTCAGGGTTACCGATACCGGCATTGGTATCACCAAAGAACAAATCAACAAACTGTTCAATGAATTTACGCAGGCTGACTCAACCACTACGCGAGAATTTGGTGGTACGGGCCTGGGCCTGGTCATCAGTCAACGTTTTTGCCAGATACTGGGCGGTGATATCGAGGTCGAAAGTGAGTTCGGCAAGGGCTCGGTGTTTACGATCAGACTACCTATGGAAAAACCCGAGGAGTTGAATCGCACACTCCCATCTCGAGACTAAACCGTAAGATACTGCTGTACTATATTATCACCCAGCTCGGACATGGCTCCTTGCGCAACATTCCTGCCCCTGTCCATAATGATAAACTCCTTTCCGACACGCCTGGCAAACGGTAGCTTTTGCTCGACCAGCAACACGGTCAGGCCCTCTTCTCGGTTAAGCATGGTGATAACATCACCTATCTGATGCACAATATTTGGCTGAATACCTTCGGTTGGCTCATCAAGAATGAGTATCTCCGGGTCCAATGCCAGTGCACGACCAATTGCCAGTTGTTGCTGCTGGCCACCCGACAAGTCTCCGCCGCGCCTGTTACGCATTTCCTTAAGCACAGGAAACAACTCGTATATGCGTTCCGGTATTGTGCGAATATTATCGCGCCTTGAGCCCAGACCAATTTTCAGGTTCTCTTCTACGCTGAGAAGCGGAAAAATCTCACGACCTTGTGGTACAAAACCAATACCACTCCGCGCCCGGGTTTCTGCTGGTTGGTTTTCCAATGGCTGTTGATTGTAGTTTATACTGCCTGACTTGACCGGTATGAGCCCCATAATGGATTTCAGCAAGGTTGTTTTACCCACACCATTACGTCCCATCAGACAGGCACAGCTGCCTTTTTCAAGCTTGAGATCCATATCCCAAAGTGTATGACTCTCGCCGTAATACTGATTTAGTCCGCTAACCGATAACATGTTTAACTTCCCAGATAGACTTCTTTAACTTTGTCATTGTTTTGCACCTGGTCCATCGACCCTTCAGCCAGTACGCTACCTTCATGCAAAACCGTTACCATTGAAGCAATGCTACGTACAAAATCCATATCATGTTCAACGACTACCACTGAATGCTTTCCGGCCAGTTCATTCAGCAGCTTTGCGGTGCGGTCCATTTCCTGGTGTGTCATACCGGCAACCGGCTCATCCACCAACAGCAGTCTCGGGTCGCTCATGAGCAACATGCCGATTTCCAGCCATTGTTTCTGACCGTGTGATAACAGTTTCGCTGTCAGGGTTTTCTGATCTGCAAGGCCAATCAGTTCCAGCACTTCGTCGATACGCGTTAACTGCTCACCACTCAACGAGGCACGTAAACTGACTAATGCCCGTTTATCCATTTTCATGGCAAGCTCAAGGTTCTGAAATACACTGTGCTCCGGGAACACGGTTGGCTTCTGGAACTTGCGACCGATACCTATTTCTGCCACTTGCGTTTCGTTCATGCGTGTCAGATCAATATTCTGACCAAAAAAGACCTTGCCGGTATCCGGGCGAGTCTTGCCAGTAATGATGTCCATCATCGTAGTTTTACCTGCACCGTTCGGGCCGATGATACAACGCAACTCGCCATCGTTGATTAACAGATTGAGGTCATTGATGGCCTTAAAGCCATCAAAACTGACGGTGACATTCTCGACATAAAGAATAACACCCTTGGTCACATCCACCTCACCCTTGCAAACGGTACGCCCGTAGCCACGCAAGGGGTTATAACCCTCAGCGACAAAATCAAAGACCTTGTCGCGACGCATTTGTTCGCGCAGCTTATCGAGCGACTTCACGTGTCTGCCTCCTGTTTGTTGACTTTCCATCTATCAAACAGGCCAACTACACCGCGTGGCAAATACAGCGTCACAATGACAAACAAGGCACCCAGGGCAAATAGCCAGAATTCCGGAAACACGCCGGTAAAATAGGTTTTTGCATAATTTACAAGAATCGCACCAATCACTGCGCCATAGATAGTACCCCGGCCACCAATGGCAACCCAGATGGCCAGCTCTATCGAGTTCAACGGCGAGAATTCCCCCGGGTTGATAATACCGACTTGAGGCACATACAAGGCACCGGCAATACCCGCCAGCACCGCTGACAAGACAAAAATCCATAACTTGTATTGTTCTACGTTATAACCGATAAACCGAGCACGATCTTCGGCGTCGCGTATAGCAATGACCACGCGTCCAAACTTCGAATTGACGACGTAGCGACTCAGCAAATAGCCCAGCAACACAGCCAGGGCCGACAACACAAATAGCCAGGCGCGTGTCGTATCTGACTGCAGGTCAAAACCGAGGATATCCTTGAAATCAGTCAGGCCGTTATTGCCACCAAAACCCATCTCGTTGCGGAAAAATGCCAGCAACAAGGCATACGTGAGTGCCTGGGTAATAATCGACAGGTAGACACCTGTAACACGTGATCTGAATGCCAACCAGCCAAACACATAGGCCAGCACGCCCGGCACCAGTGCTACCATTATCATCGCAAACCAGAACATATCAAAACCGGACCAGTACCATGGCAGTTCTTGCCAGTTCAGGAACACCATAAAATCAGGTAGCTCTGCGTTTCCATATACGCCGCGGTCACCTATCTGGCGCATCAGGTACATACCCATGGCATAACCACCTAGCGCAAAGAATGCTGCATGGCCCAAGCTTAGAATGCCACAAAAGCCCCAGACAAGATCAAGTGCTATAGCAAGCAGGGCATAGGTCAGGTATTTACCTAACAGGGTCACGGTGTAGGTAGACACATGGAAAACCGAGTCTGGCGGTACCGCCAGGTTCAAAACCGGAACAAGCACCATGACCGCAATCAATACCGTCAGTAAACGGTCACCTGCCTTGTCATCCTGCAATAATCGTTTGAAAATAAAACGCGATAACATGCCCTAGTTCTCCACTGCACGGCCTTTCTGCGGAAATAATCCTCTGGGCCTTTTTTGTATAAACAGGATGATCAGTACCAGCACCAGAATTTTAGCGAGGACCGCGCCGGTTGCTGGCTCAATGAATTTATTAAACACACCCAGTGACATGGCGCCGACAAAGGTACCCCAAAGATTGCCAACACCACCGAATACAACCACCATAAATGAATCAATAATATAGGCCTGCCCCATGTTCGGGCCAACATTCGTCAGTTGTGACAGAGCCACCCCTGCGACACCTGCGATACCGGAACCTAAACCAAAGGTCAGGGCATCGACCCATTCCGATCGTACGCCCATCGCCCGCGCCATGGGCCGGTTTTGCGAAACAGCGCGCACCTGCAAACCAAGTGGCGTCTTTTTCAGGATCATCACGAGCGCTGCAAACACCAGCAGTGAAAAAATCAGGATAAACAAACGATTATAGGTGATCGCCAGCGCCGGATTGATCACCAGCGAACCACTCAGCCAGGAAGGATTGGCAACAGTTACATTTTGCGCAGAGATGGCTGTTCTCACCAATTGCTGGAGTATGAGGCTGATGCCAAAGGTTGCCAGTAAGGTCTCCAGAGGGCGGCCGTACAGGTGACGAATTACACCACGCTCTATGGCGATGCCAAACAGACCCGCAACGACAAAGGCTGCCGGTATCGCTACCATCATCGAATAATCGATATGATTGGGCATGGCCTGTTGCACCAGGTAAGTCGTATAGGCGCCAATCATCATCAGCTCGCCATGCGCCATATTGATAACACCCATGACACCAAAAGTAATCGCCAAACCAATGGCGATAAGCAGCAAGACGGAACCCAGGCTCAGTCCAAAAAAGGCCGTTTCAATAAAACTGAAAACTGACAGGCGTGACTCGATGATTTCAAGACCTTTTATAGCCTTCTCAATTATCTCTTTATCAGCTTCCAGATAGTTGTCGTTATCATCCTTTTCCAGCAGGTCTTCAATTTTTGTTTTGGCAACGGGCTCCAGGCTGTCACTCAGTTGCGCCAATGCCTTCAGGCGCATCGACCTGTCTTCGCCCTGTATCTCTACCAGTGCGATAGCGGTCTGCATGGTTTGGTGAACATCACTGTCTTCTTCCTCTGCCAGTCGCTCCCTGAGTAAAGCGGCCTTTGATTCATCCATGTTGCCCATCAGGTTTTTTACGGCTGCCAGCCTGACATCTGCATCGACATCTTGCAGACTTAGTCGCGCAATCCTTGAACGCAGTATCCGCCGGAGCTTGTTATTAACCTTTATTCTCTTAAGTGTGCTTTTATCAACTGCACCGACTATCTCGTTCGTCAGTGCATCGGTAATTTCATATAATGTTTCCAGCTTTTTGACTATGACAATTTTTTTGTCTGATTTACGGTAATACAGCAAGCTGTTGAGCATGTTCTCCAGCACGGCCATGCGACGCTTATCATCGATTACGCCAATCTTTTCGATCAAGCCTTCTTTCTTTTTATAGCTTTTGACATGTAATTGATTGACCAGTGACTCGAATGACTCGGTCATCTCTTCTTCTGCCGCACAGACACTGGTCGACAAACAAAGGGCCATGAACATACAAAACGTTTTTATCATTTTACTGGACATAATTGAACCTGTTGCGAGTCAACTCGCATACACGATTATTATCATTACTATTATTCGCTAACAGACTTGTCAGCATATCATTGATACAGCGTTTTTATTACTACTTTTTAAAAAAGGGCCAGCCCTGACGGCTGGCCCAGCTTACTTGCTTTTTACTCGTAGTTTTGACCTGAACACTTCTTGGTTTTGGTGTTGTAGTTACCACAGTTCAGCTTAGGCCAATCCGAGACAACATCTTTACTGCCTGGCAGGAAGTCAGACCATGCATCACCCGGTACCGTACCGTCAGTTTGCCATACGATATCAAACTGTCCATTTTCCTGTATTTCACCGATCAGCACAGGTTTGGTCAAATGATGGTTCGGCAACATTTCTGCCATACCGCCGGTCATGTTAGGCACCTTGATACCTATCATTGCCTTGGCTACCGCATCTGTGTCAGTTGTTTTGGCTTTTTCTACTGCCTTCACCCACATCCTGAAACCGATAACATGCGCTTCCATTGGATCATTCGTTACGCGCTTGTCGTTCTTGGTGTGTTTTTTCCAGCTCTTGATGAAACTGGCGTTGTCCTTGTTCTCGACGCTCATGAAGTAGTTCCATGCAGCCAGGTGACCCACCAGTGGTTTGGTATCGATACCAGACAGTTCTTCTTCACCAACCGAGAATGCAACAACCGGAATATTTTCAGCCGAAATGCCCTGGTTACCCAGCTCTTTGTAGAAAGGTACATTGGCATCACCGTTTATAGTCGATACAACGGCTGTCTTTTTACCCTTGGAGCCAAACTTCTTGATATCAGCAACAATACTCTGCCAGTCAGAATGACCGAAAGGTGTGTAGTTGATCATGATGTCCTTGGCTTTTACACCCTTGGCTTTCAGGTAGGCTTCAAGTATCTTGTTGGTAGTACGCGGATAAACATAGTCCGTACCGGCCAGTATCCAACGTTTTACACCGACTTCCTTCATGAGGTAGTCAACCGCAGGGATGGCCTGCTGGTTTGGCGCAGCACCTGTATAAAATACATTCTTGGATGATTCCTCACCCTCGTACTGTACCGGGTAAAATAACAGGCTGTTTAATTCTTCAAACACAGGCAGAGCTGATTTACGCGAAACCGATGTCCAGCAACCAAACGTTGCCGCCACTTTTTCTTTCTGGATCAACTCACGTGCCTTTTCGGCAAACAGCGGCCAGTTTGAAGCTGGATCGACCACAACGGCCTCGAGTTTTTTACCCAGCACACCGCCTTTTTTGTTTTGCTCATCAATCAGCATGAGCATGGTGTCTTTCAGCGTGGTTTCACTGATCGCCATGGTTCCTGATAATGAATGCAAGACACCGACCTTGATGGTATCGGCAGCCTGGGCCACTTGCATGCCCATGGCCAGTACGACGCCACTGGCCAGCATGGAAATTTGTTTTAACTTTGTTTTCATTCTGACTTCCTCGCTATATAGATTTGTATAACTGCTTTTCAGAAATAAAAAAGGCCGAACAATCTCGCTAGGGTGACTGTATCGGCCTTAAGTACTTGCTTGCTGTTCCTGGCTTACTTCAGGTCAAATGTCTTGGAGTAACCAACGACAAATAATGGATCTTCCTCAATACCTGCGCCATCATCACTCGCTTTACTTACAGTGAAGCTGATGTTGTCGTTGAAGGCATAGCTAACCTGTAAGTGACTATAGTCACCGTTAGCATTGGCATTTCGTCCGTCATATTTACCAAACAAGACTGTAAACTCCTGGATATCTCCACTCAGTGTGTAGTAGCGATCTTTTGTGGAATCACTTTCAACACCGACATAGGCTGTAAATGCAACCGGGCCATAGGACAATGAAAGAACCACATCTGATGCATCAGTGTCACCCAGACTATCATTCGGAGCTGTACCATCTTCAGGGTACAGATACTTCCAGTAGGAAACGTCGTAACCAAAATCACCAACACTGCCGCCATAACCGAAATACAGGTCGGTTTCATGTCCACTCGTTTCATTGGTTATCCACGCACCCGCATAGAAACCGCCCTGGCTGTAATCCAGGCTACCGGAAACCTGTGGACCATCCGGCGTCAGGTTCTGGCCACGCCACAGGTACATGGAAGCCGCACCCAGTGTTGCTGAAACATCAGCCTGTGCAACGGTTGCGCCCATCATCATCGGTGCTGCGATCGCAGCAGAAACCGCCAATGGAAGTAATTTTTTCTTGATACTCATTCTTACATCTCCTCAAACACATGTTTGCTTTATGAAATTTTTTACGACAGTGGCATTTAACACGATCGCGTTATCTGAGATATTGCATAGCCCATGCCAAGATTTAAAAAGTAAATAAATTCAACACGATACAGAGTTTATTTTGTTGATTGTTGTAATAATACAACGTAAGTTGCACCCATTCGGTGCGTTTAAAATATCAAGGGGCTTTAAAATGGTGCAAAATTAATATTCTTGTCATATTAATTTGCTAAAAGTGAAATAAAAACCGAAACAGGTCAGTTAGCAGGCCTGTTTCATAAATGAAGTGACAATCTAACTATTTGTTTTATAAATAATATAATTATTTTTCTGTCAACCGACTAACATACCCTGGTCGATAATAAATTGCTCTACCCGGTCCAGTCCCTCACCTGTCTTTAGGTTGGTAAACACAAATGGCCGCTCTGTGCGCATTTTCTTTGCATCCGATTCCATGATTTCCAGTGATGCGCCCACATATGGTGCAAGATCGATCTTGTTAATGACCAGTAGGTCTGATTTCGTAATACCTGGGCCGCCTTTTCTCGGAATTTTTTCGCCGGCGGCCACATCGATCACATAAATTGTCAGGTCTGACAGTTCCGGGCTGAACGTGGCACTGAGGTTATCACCACCACTTTCAATGATGACCATATCTAGGTTTTCGTATTTGCGATTCAGGTCATCGACCGCAGACAGGTTCATTGAGGCATCTTCACGGATGGCTGTATGCGGGCAGCCACCTGTCTCTACACCGATAATGCGCCCTTCTTCCAGTGCATGCTGACGTATCAAAAACTGTGCATCTTCCTGGGTATAGATATCGTTGGTCACGACCGCAATATTGAATTTATCACGCATGCGTTTACATATCGCTTCGAGCAAGGCTGTCTTGCCTGAGCCGACAGGGCCACCGACCCCTACTCTTAATGCTTGGTCTTTTGACATTTTTTTCCTCTTTGGCCTTGTTTATATTTTCGAATAGTAATCAAACAATGTGGGAGCGGCCCCATGGCCGCGATAATACAAGTTAATCGCGGCCATGGGGCCGCTCCCACACCTGATATCAAGATCTGAATAACCGACTATACTGTGTTTCATGCTCGGCACTGATCATACCCAGTCCGGGTAATGTGAAACCGATCTGCTCATCTGCCAGCTGACTACCCTGTTTTATGCATTCCGGTATACATTCAATCAAGTCAGACAAGACCTGTTGCCCCGCCGTCTGCCCCAGGGGCACAAGTTTGATCGCAGCGGCAACCTGGTTTTCACTCCATGCCCAGAGTAGACCCTGTACGGCCTGTTGTGCATCAATTTGCCAGCAGTAACATGCACTGGCAAACATCGCTGCATAACACAGGGGTTCATCGGACGGACACCAGGGGAACTCCAGCTGCAGGTCATTCAGTAAACGATGCAATGCCCTACCCAGTTGCAGGTCCTCCTGTTGCAATTCTGCCGACTCCCGACTGGCAAGCAGGTAACGGTTCCAGTATTGGAACGCTTGCCGATCAATTCGTTCGCATGCCGTATACAAGCGCATAAAAACCGGCACATCCAGACGTCCCAGTCCATGCAGGAGTAAATCCTGTATCCATTGTTGCGCCTGTTGCTGGTCACTTATCCAGCCTTGTTCTACGGCTGATTCCAGCCCGCCGGACCAGGCATAGGAACCCACCGGCAAGGCCGGACTGATCAATTGCCACAGGCGTAATTGCTGCAATGCAGTTTCAGTCATGGGAATGATGGTGGTGGCCATGCCCGCCACCATAGGCTCCGGCTTCGGGTTCAAACGTGGCCTGTTCGCAAATCACCTCCAGTCCCATCTGCCGGACCATGTCGTCAAGCACGTGGTCATGTTGAAAGCGCAGCCAGCGATCGGTGATTTGTAAGGGTACATGCCGGTTGCCCAGATGGTAGGCAGCGCGCGCGAGCATGAGCGGGTCATCCACGTGCACGGTACTGACCGTTTCCTGTGCGGCCCGGACCTGTACGATGTCACCTTGTTCGGTGCGCAGGCAATCACCTTCACGAAGCACATTGCCACGTGGCAGGATGACACCCACCTCCTGGCCGTCATCCAGCGTCGCGCGAAAACGACTTTTCTGGCGTTGATCAAATGGCAGGGTCAGGCTCAAGTGGCTTGCTTCCGGCTTGCTGAGTTTTTCTGTCAGGTTCATCATGAGATATTGCTAAAAAAGAAAATAACGCTGGGCGAGAGGCAGGACCTCGGCAGGTTCACAGGTTAGCAATTCGCCATTGGCACGCACTTCGTAGGTCTGCGAGTCTACCTCTATCTCAGGCTGCCAGTCATTCAGGATCATGTCCTGTTTTCTCACCGTACGCGTACCCTTGACGGCAGACAGGGTCTTCTGCAAACCCAGTGTCTCGCCAATACCATTCTGTAATGCCTCCTGGCTGACGAAGGTCAACGAGGTTTGCGACACGGCCTTGCCATGGGCGCCGAACATAGTGCGGTAATGAACCGGCTGCGGTGTTGGAATAGAAGCATTAGGGTCACCCATGGGTGCGGCTGCAATAAACCCACCCTTGATGATCAGCGCCGGCTTGGCTCCAAAAAATGCAGGATCCCACAGAACCAGATCGGCCAGCTTGCCGTCTTCAATAGAACCCACTTCATGTGATATGCCGTGGGTGATTGCCGGATTAATGGTGTACTTGGCGACATATCGGCGTGCACGCATATTATCATTCTCGGCCTTGTCTTCTGCCAGCGTGCCACGCTGTACTTTCATTTTATGTGCGGTTTGCCAGGTACGACAGATTACCTCTCCCACACGCCCCATGGCCTGAGAGTCCGAGGCGATCATCGAGAAGGCACCCAGATCATGCAGGATGTCTTCGGCGGCAATCGTTTCGCGACGAATACGGGATTCGGCAAACGCCACATCCTCGGCAATAGATGGGTCGAGGTGATGACAGACCATGAGCATATCAAGGTGTTCGTCTACCGTATTGACCGTATAGGGTCGTGTTGGATTGGTACTCGATGGCAACACATTCGCCAGGCCGCAGGCACGGATGATATCCGGCGCATGGCCACCGCCTGCACCTTCGGTATGATAGGTATGGATCGCCCGGTCCTTGAATGCGGCTATCGTGTCTTCTACAAAACCGGACTCGTTCAGGGTGTCGGTATGAATCGCAACCTGCACATCGGTCTGCTCGGCCACCCCCAGGCAGGTATCAATAGCTGCCGGTGTCGTACCCCAGTCTTCGTGTAGCTTCAGGCCCATGGCGCCCGCGCGAACCTGCTCAAGCAATGGCTCGGCAGCACTGGCATTGCCCTTGCCCAGGAAGCCCAGGTTCATGGGCAGGTCCTCGGCGGCGGCCAGCATTTTATGGATATTCCACGGCCCCGGCGTGCAGGTCGTGGCATTGGTGCCCGTGGCCGGTCCTGTACCGCCACCCAGCATGGTGGTCACGCCGGACATCAGCGCTTCTTCTATCTGTTGCGGGCAAATAAAATGGATATGCGCATCGATACCCCCCGCAGTCAGTATCTTGCCTTCACCTGCAATCGCCTCGGTGCCCGGACCTACAATAATATTGACGCCCGGTTGCGTGTCCGGGTTGCCGGCCTTGCCGATACCCATGATGCGTCCGTTCTTGATACCGACATCAGCCTTGACGATACCCCAGTGATCAATGATCAGCGCGTTGGTGATCACGGTATCAACCACGTCTGCGGCGACCCGCTGACTTTGCCCCATGCCATCACGTATGACCTTGCCGCCGCCAAACTTCACTTCATCGCCATAGATGGTGTGGTCTTTTTCCACCTCGACAATAATCTCGGTGTCACCCAGTCGAATACGGTCTCCGGTAGTTGGGCCATACATCTCGGCATAGGCGCGTCTGTCCATTTTATTCATTAGAGCGCTCCATTTACTTTTGCGTTGAAGCCGAAAACCTTTTTATCACCCGCATACTCGACAAGATTAACCTCGCGTTCCTGCCCGGGTTCAAAACGCACTGCCGTTCCGGCCGGTATGTCCAGTCGATAGCCGCGCGTTGGCTCACGCTCAAACTGTAACGCCGAATTCGTTTCGTAAAAGTGATAGTGCGAGCCAACCTGGATCGGTCGGTCACCGCTATTGGCTACCTTGACAGTCAGCGTTGCCCTGCCAGTATTGATTTCAATTTCACCTGCTTGCGGAAATACCTCTCCGGGAATCATATCGGGCCTCCTTACGGTATCGGGTTATGAACAGTGACCAGCTTGGTGCCATCCGGAAAGGTGGCCTCTACCTGTACTTCCTTGACCATTTCCGGTATGCCTTCCATCACATCATCGCGTGTTAACAATGTCGCGCCATACCCCATCAGTTCGGCCACACTGCGTCCGTCCCTTGCCCCTTCCATAATAGCTGCCGATATATAGGCAATGGCTTCCGGGTAATTCAGTTTTACACCTCGCTGTTTGCGCCGCTCGGCCAGCAAGGCTGCGGTAAACAACAGCAGTTTGTCTTTTTCACGCGGTGACAGTTCCATAAATGCTCCTGAGGCTTAGTATTCTATGTTTTCCAGATTCTGGGCGAACAGGCCGTGTTGCCGGTAACAACCGGACGAATCAGTTGCCAGGCCTGCTCAAAAACCTTACGCGCCGTCTCCCCCTGCGAACCCAGAAAACGACATACCAGAATGTCATTAATTACCGTTACAGTCAGTTTAAATTCACTACTGTGATCAAAACATGACCTGAGATTTTCAACCAGTGTTTTATCATCCGTCGTCGCCAACAGGGTGCCACTAACACTAAAGCCTCCCAGCCCCCAGTTTGATGTCAATATCGGGTGCTCTGCATTAAAAATACCATGTTCCACCAGCACGGGTAAGCCGTTGCGCAGCAAATGTATTTGTTGGTCACACTGCCCTTGCGTAAACAGCTTGCCACTCAGTGGCCGACCCAGGCAGCTTATTTCCCAACCGATAAACCGTGCGTCATCCTGTAGATTGACCTGTGTTTTCAACCGGCTACGCGAACCTTCAAAAAAAATATTGTCCTGCGGCAACCATTCCAGGATCGCTGCCGACTCGACATTCAGGTTCTGTGTCATCTGCGCGGTATGCGCATGGCTATTATAAAATTTACCTGACGCCGGCGTGGTCAGCAACGCATGGGCATCCGCCTTTACCTGGATATCTATCTGCAGCTCATCGCCGCCGACAACACCACCGGGCGGGTGAATAATATAGGAATGACAAACATGGTTCTCGGGATAAAACGGACGTTGCACAAGCAGTGGGCCATTATGTGCACGTCGGGCAAGAACGGTTTTGCCTGCCTGCTGCTCATATTGCAACTCAAGCCGGGCCTGCCAGGCATCCGTTTTTACACAGGCTGCGGTCATGCTGTACTTCCCAGCAACAACCACGACACACCAAAACTGACTGCCATGAGCCCCAGCACGGCTCGAAACAGATTGACCGCCTTGAGGTTCGCATGGCCAATCACTTTAAACAGGCTGCCCAGCAATCCCCCCACAATCAGCATGGCTATTAATACACCCAGGCAAAACACAACCAGGTACAGCATTGCCACTTGCGGGGAAGCTGCCTGACTCACCGGCAACAAGGCCAACAATGGCGCGGAGCCAGCAACACCATGCAACAAACCCACCATCACACTACCATGCCGGTGTTTATAAAGCGGGTTGATTGTCTTACTGTTTTCGAGGTGTACGTGCACCGGCAAGCTATCATGACGGTGTATATATAGGGAGTTCTTCTGGCGGGCCAGATCCAGTAACAGCATCACACCGATGACCAGCAACATTAAACCAACAAGCTGTTCTGCGACACCACTCATGGTATCCGGAATGGCCATACCGGCCAGCACAACCAGGCTACCTATCAACAGTACCGATGAGCCATGACCGACTGCCCAACGAAGGCAAAAACGTGTACCCTGACTCAGGCTGTCACGCCGCATTCCTGACAACCCCGAGACGGCCAGAAGATGGTCAGCATCCAGGGCATGTATGAGCCCAAAACCAAGGGCCATGGCAAGTATACCGATCAATTCCATGTGACCGACTCGGCAGGGCTGGCATTGTTAAAATTGATTTGCATCCGGTTTTATTTTTCCGTTAATGTCTTTATTATGCGTTCATATTAGAATATTTGTCATGATTGTTCTAGCATCAATACTTCGTAACCTGCAGGCAACCTGAAACCATCACCCATGGGAATGAAGATCACTACAATCAATAGCTGTACCGTCGCCTCAGACATACGCCACGATATGCAAACGGCATCGGTCAGTCTGTGGCTCCAAAATGGTGCGCGCTATGAAAAAGAAACAGAACATGGTTTTGCCCATTTTCTTGAACACCTCGTTTTCAAGCAGACCAGGCAACGAAGCGGTAAGGAGTTGTCAACACGCTTCGAGATCATGGGTGGTCATGTTAATGCCGAAACAGGTCGGGAACTCACCGCCTTTCACGGCCTGGTTCCAAAACATCACGCCATCGATTTGTTAAACCTGTTCATTGAAATGCTCACGGAACCGAACTTTACGCATCAGGATTTCATGATCGAACGAGACGTGGTATTGCAGGAACTGGCCATGCTCAACGACGACCCCGAAGAGGCACTGGAAGACTATGCAACAGAGCAGGTATGGGCAAACCACAGTATGGGACAACAAATTCTTGGCTCCAGGCACTCTCTGAACAACAGCCAATACGATGATATGGTTCGTTATCTGGACACCATAAACAAAAGCCGACGTTTATGTATAGTAACAACCGGCAATGTTGACCATGAAGCCATCTGTAGCGCCTGTGAAAAACTCGACGCGCGTTCCGACTCCAGCCACACTGCCACACACACGCCGACGTTCACAACAACCACCAGCCGCCTGGTTATTTCTGCAGAACAAAAACACATGACATGGGTCATGCCTGCCGCTGCATACCATGATCACAACCAGCCTGCTTACGAGATCAGCAATCACATACTGGCTGGCGGTTATGATTCACGCCTGTACCAGGCCCTACGGGAACAGCTTGGGCTGGTGTACAGCATAGACTCGCGCATCGATTATTATTCCGATACCGGCCTGTGGTTTATTCAAACCAACACTGAAAAAGAAAATAGCGACGAAACCATCCGTGCGCTGGAAAAAACTGTGCTGGATTTGATCAATAACGGCCCGACTGAAATGGAAATGCAGTATGCCAGGCAACATTTACAATCAAGCTTGCTGGTTGAGCAAGATGACCTGGAAACGCACATGGATACCATGGCCAGGGATATTTTCTATACGGGCAAGGTCATCAGTGTGGATGAGCGACTTGAAAAACTACAGCAAGTCAGCGCGCATGATGTAACATCGGTGCTGAAAAAATCATGGCAAAACACATCTCACTTTACTGCCGGCTAGCGCCTTCAAGTAGTATGCTTAATTTTTCTATACTGTTGCAATAATCACGTTCGATATCATCTGACAGGAAAAGCGCCCTGATCCTGGCAGGTATATTAAAGCCCAGCTGCATTTCAAAACGGCAGCTTAGTTCAATATGGTCTTTCTTTTCGACTATCTCAAACAGCGAATAGGCCCGGGGCATATTATTAAAAGCGATAATATGCTTTACGGATTTATTAGTATCCGTTTCAATGATTTTTTGTGCACCTTTTCCTATTTCATCATGCGCGCTTTGCCAATGCATAATCGCACCGACGCCCTGCTGCTCGCCCTCAAATCGGTAGCGAATGGCAGGGTCTGTTATATTCCAGTTTAACCAGGTGGACATACGTCGATAATCTGCAAGTAAGGCATAAGCACTTTCAGCCGTGGAACTGATATTCACCTTTGATTGCAGCTGGATCGCTGAAGGCAACATCATACCGGCAATCAGAAATACCACCAGTAACACCGATATAACCAGCAAGCCCCTGAATATCTTTTTCATTACCAAACCTTTATCAACGCTATTTCGCGATGCTTATTGATTTTAAAGCATGGCATGCATCACAATACACGTCATGTTACCTGAAAGATTTCAAAAATTAAAAAAAGCCCTTTACGCGCGACAAACAGACCTGACGGTGGTCATGGAAAATGTGCACAAACCGCACAACATGGCTGCCATTTTGCGCTCCTGTGAAGCAATAGGCATCCATGAGGCCCACATAGTCACACCGGAGGGCCTTTCTTTCAAACGCCCCAAGGCAGCTGCCGGCGTACTTAACTGGATTGAGCTACAAAAACACGAAAGGCTGGAACCGGTCATTGACCAATTAAAATCCAGCAATAGCCGCATTATTGCTGCACACCCGTCCGAAGATGCCACGCATTTCAGGGAGTACGACTACACACAACCTACTGCCATTGTCATGGGGTCTGAGCGAACCGGCCTGTCGCAGCAGGCTCTCAATGAAGTCGATGAGCTTGTTTATATTCCCATGCATGGCCTCGTACAATCCCTGAATGTATCTGTTTCGGCCGCACTGATTCTATATGAAGCACAACGCCAACGTGAAATAAAAGGCCTGTACAAAACAACCGGACTGGATGCGGATACAATTCAGCATACATTGTTCGAGTGGGCATGGCCGCGCATTGCTCGTCTCTGTCAGTCACGTAAATTACCTTACCCCGAGATAGACCTTGAGACAGGGCAAATAGCCGATGTCGAATTGTTCAAAAAGCTGATCGCCTGATTTGATACCGGTCGTGAGGAGGACATGAAGATCCTGTGCATTTTTTTCAGGGCACGTTTATTGACCGAGCTCAACCGCTGATATCGTCCTTTCCTGTATCAGACTGATGGTTATAAACATTCTTTTCAGAAAGCTTTTTAATCACGCTGGCTTCTGTCAGGAGTGTTTCCAGGTTGACGGCCGGGCTACCAGCCTGCGTTTCGATAATATTGGCCAGTAATTCAGTCTGTTTCATGACCTTCAGGTATTCACGAGCCGAATAAACACGGGATGCCTTGCCGAGTCCGGTCTGTAACATTTGACTCGCTCCGTTGCGTTTACAGCTCATATACAGCTGCCCACAAACAGTGTAGACCCAGGCTTCCTGTTCATCGCCTTTACATTGCGACAACAAATGTTGCATATCTGACTGTATATCTCTGCCAAGCCAGAAGCGCGCTATCATCTCACGGAGTTGCAGTTCAAAATAGTCTGGCTTTGTCGAATTACGCGTGACCTCGCGGGTTTGCAAAAGCCGCTGTTCTGCTTCCTGTATCGACATGGGGTCGGCATGCCAGTCCGCAAGCTTCATTTTGGTTGACTATTGTGTCGTGGAAAGTGGTTTGTTTATTAACTCAAGCATAACGGCATCCAGCGCCTTGCCAAACGCAATAGCCAGCGAGTGAATGCTGGTATCGCCTGCCTTCACTTTTGCCTCGTATTCGTGGCTTGTACGCGTGCCCTTGATATCCACACTAAACTCGATGCGGACCAGGGCAAAACTTTCCGATGCATTTTTGACCTGCTCGAAGCGTTTAATCAAGGAATTGATAATCACATCTGCCTTTCTGCCGTTTATTTTACGTTCTACTTTTTCAGCCACGCCACTCGATGTCAGAAACCTGACGAGATTATCCTGCACCATCAGTGATGGATACTGGGACCAGAAGTGGTAATGATAACGATTAACTTCCAGCGGCTTGTCGGCCATGACATTCAGCATAGAACGTTCATTATATATTCCACTGGCTGTTGGCCGGCGAACGAGTATGCTGCTGTATGATGATTTCTCGGCTCTCGCACCTTTCTCGACGGGTGCCGGAAAATGATAATACAGGCTAACTGGTACAGGTTGTGGGGTACTGCATGCAGACAGCAATACGGACAACAATAGCCACAGACCAGGCCTGAGAGGCTTGCTGTTAGCGTACATTAATATTCACCTGGTCATTTTGCGGCGAACCGCCCAGTAGCAAGCCCGGGTTTTCCCTGATCTGACGTGTAAATTCATTCATATTGTTACTTGCACTTTCCAGGTTATAGGCAATACTGTCAATACTTCCGGCCAGCGCTTCCATTACCTTGCGCATATCGCTTATCGCCTTGCGAACATCCTGCTTGTTGTCGGTAACGAGATGATTCGAATTATTCAGGAACAACTTTATCTGGCCACGAATCTGCTTGAAGTCTGCCGACATGTCTTTCAGCCGAGATGAAAATACTTTTACATTTGAAATCGATGCATTAATATTTTTTGCATTATCTTCACTCAGGATAGCTTCCAGTGCACTCATGCTCGAGCCCATTTTTTGCATCACACCCTGCGCCGACAGTATTAGTTCCGGCAGTTGCTTGCTCAGGCTACCACCTATACTGTCTACGTGTTTTTGCAAAATGGCCAAAAAGGGTTTAATACTGCCTTCAGATACTTCCTCTACTTCAGCCGCAACCGAGTTCAGGATCGACATAAAGTTCGCTTCCTCTTTACCCTTAATCTCATCACCGGGCTTGTGGAATCCGCCTTGCTGACCTTCTTCTATATCGACCTGCTTGTCCGATAACATACCGGGAGAGGTGATACGTGCAATGCTGCCCTGCGGTATCTTCCAGCCTTCCTTGATATACAGGGTTAATTTGAAGTGCGTCTTGCCTTCCTTCCGAATAGGTGAAATTTCATTGACCTGCCCTATCCTGTAACCGCCATAGCTGACGACGGTACCAATCTTGATGCCGGCAATATTTTCATAATTGGCGAAGTATTCGTCTGTATCATCCTGATTACCTGTAATACGGAACAATACCAACATCAGAAAGAGCAGCACCGACAATGTAAACATGCCAACAAGCAAATAATTTGATTTTTGTTTTTTCATACCTGTTTATATCATAATCCAGAATAACACTGATCTCCACATGAGAAAGCTAGTCTGTCAACCTCTTTAGATAATCATCCGCATCTACTTCTTCATTCCTGGCCCTTCTGTTTAACAGATCCTGCACGCGGTCCAGTTTACTATTACGTACATTTTCAACTGTATCACACACCAGCACCTCACCTTGATCCAGCACCGTAATCCTGTCTGCTATCTTGAAGGCACTGTCCAGTTCATGAGTCACAACCACCATGGTCATTTTCATGGCATCACGTAAACGCAGTATCAGCTCATCCAGTTCAACCGATGTGACCGGATCAAGCCCTGCAGAGGGCTCATCGAAAAAAAGTAATTTTGGGTCCATGACAATGGCGCGCGCCAATGCAGCCCTTTTGGTCATGCCACCGGAGAGCTCGGAAGGCATAAGGTTTTCAAAACCTGACAGGTTAACCACCTCCAGTTTCATGCGGCTGACTATCTGCATGGTTTTCGCATCAAGCTGGGTATGTTCCCTGAGTGGTAACTGGACATTATCACCCACATTCATTGAGCCGAATAAGGCACCACCCTGAAATGACACGCCCATGGTCTTTCTGAGTTTATACATACCGGATTCGGAAATTTCAGTTATATCCTCGCCCAGTATTTTGATATGACCTGAAGTTGCCTGCTCCAGGCCGAGCAAATATCGCAGCAGGGTACTTTTACCTGAACCACTGCCACCCATGACAACCATGATTTCACCTTCCCGGACTGTCATATTCACGGATTTAAGAATATGGCGGGTTCCGTAATGGGTATTCAGGTCTTCAATTTCTATTACAACGGGGTTTTCCATGCCTGTTTACCGATTTAGAAAATAGGTGAAGATCATATCTGTGATGACGATATAGCTGATCGACATAACGACAGAGCGTGTTGTCGCCTTACCGACCCCTTCAGCGCCACCGGTGACCTGGAATCCGTTACCCACACCCACTACGGCAATAATAAATGCAAAAATGGTGCACTTGATCAAGCCCTGAAAAATATCATACGGAACCAGTATATCCAGTGTACGGCTAAAATAGGCATCCAGGCTCATACCCAGCTCGATCGAAGCAAAAACACCGCCACCCAACACCCCCATAAAATCACCGATGATAGTTAGCAAGGGTACGGCAATCATCATTGCCAATATCAGGGGTGCAGTAATGTAACGATTGGGATTAATGCCAATCACCCGCAAGGCATCGATTTCCTGCGACTCCACCATCGTGCCGATTCGCGCAGTAATGGCCGAACCAGAGCGGCCTGCAACCAGGATACCCACGATAAGAGGAGAAAACTCTCGTGGTATGGACAGCGCAATACCCAGTACCACCTTGTGTTCAGCACCGAAAGTTCTCAGGGTATCGATCCCCTGGATAGCCAGCATAACACCGACTGCAAAACACAAAACCGATACGATCGGAATCGCATAAACACCAATCAGTACAATTTCCTCGACGATCGCTACAAGCTGGACAGGTTGTTTCTTTGATTTACCCAGTATCAACCACTTGATACTTTCAAAGGCCAGGGTCATGACATAACCGAGCTCTTCCAGTGCGCGGTATGTGGTTTTACCTACATGCTCTATGTAGCGTAACATTTTTTACAGGTCATCAACCGAATTATAAATTGGAAATACTTTATCCAGTCGCGCCAGTTGCAGTACCTGCAGTGCCGCTTCACTGACGCCGATCAAACCAAACCTCAGATTATCATCCTTGGCAACCTGGAACCCTTCCACCAGGCTCGCAACCCCGGATGAATCTATGTATTCCACAGCAGACAAATCGACCAGCAAGTCATACCCTTCTTTCAGTAATTTCAGGATCTGCTTTCTGGCCTGTGGAGAAAAATGTAAATCCACTTCCCCACTCAGTTCAAGCACACGATAACCTGCTTCAGTGCGCATTTCATATTCCATGTAGTTACTCCCCTTTTTTCTTCAAACAGGAATCATCCAGTTTTTTTCTCATTAATAAAATATTGCCGGCGTTTTCACAGTCTTCCTGAAAACGTATATCATCCATTATTTCCTGCATAAAATGCACGCCCAGGCCGCCCGGCCTGACATCATTCAGATCCCTTGCCTTGACACAGCTCTGGTCTATGGGGCAGGCAAAATCGGTCAAGCGGAATAATAAATTATCTTCGGAACGAAGTATTTCTATATGTATATGCCCGCTGTCATCACCATACGCGTGCTGGATGACATTCATGGCCGCTTCATTCACGGCGAGTATCAGGCGATCAATACAGGTTTTATTGCAGCCTATGTTTTCCAGGACGGTGCGCACCTCCTGTCGCATGTCCTGCAACTCGGCCGGCTCGGCAGTAAATTCATACTTACCCAGGCTTTCGAATGTTTGTCCGTAACCATCCAGTATCATGATCGTTATATCATCCCGTTGTTTTACATCAGAATGTACAAACTTTTCTAATATAGCATCGACCTGCTGGCGAGGCGATTGATCAATGTTCGCTTCAATCGTCGCTATCAGGCCCTGCATTCCGTACTCTTTCTTATCAGCAATATAACCTTCTGTTACACCATCAGAATACATAAACAGGTGGCCCGTGCCCAGATTAAACCTGACTACAGGAAACTCTGCATCGGCGATCACACCCAGTGGTGGTGACGCTGCCTCGATTTTCCTTATTACATGCCCTTCCTGCACAAATAATATCGGCGGATTACCGGCATTTATTAATACGACTTCACCACTGTCTTTATGATACCGGCCCGCGACCATGGCGACAAACATACCCCGCACGGACGTCTCACATATTTCACGATTAATCTGGCTCATCAATTTGCCCAGGTCACGTTCTGTTTTTCCCAGACAATGAAACAGGCTGCTGGTTTTGGCCATCAGCAGTGAAGCCGTAACACCCTTGCCCGACACGTCGCCCAAGTTAAAAAATACATTACCATCGTCAAGTTCAAAATAATCAAAAAAATCGCCAGACAACTCGCTGGCCGGGATATTCACCCCGTAGAGAGGGAATTTATCGCTCTGTACACCGGGTAACAGGCTGCGCTGGATCTCTGCTGCCAGCTCCAGCTCATTTCTCAATGAGGCTGCCAACTCATCCCGCTCATGTAATGCCTCCTCAAGTTGCCAGGTCAGTTCCTGGTAACTGAGGTTCTCATCAGCCAGACGAAGGTTGGTTTCACGCAGAACCTCTTCAAAATCGGTCTGCTCCTGTAGGTGCAGACCCAGCGCCGATGCTGCTTCTTCCACCATAGACGGCATGCGGTTTAGTAACTCAACGCCCTGTTCTTCGCTCATCGAAAAATGCTCAGCGAGCTTGCCGTACACAGATTGCAATATATTAGCCTTGCCATTTGTGCTGAATAAGGCAGCAATCCAGTCGGCGCAATGCATTACCTGCGTTAATTTGTCAGCAACTTGTGGCTTGTCTGACTCGGGGTCTTCATGATGGTGTTCGATGGCCTCTATAAATTGCTCGGGCAAAGACCATGTCCTGGCAAGCAAGGCTGAAACAGTGTCATGCGTAATGCCGAAACTCTGCTGCTCGAGGTGCAGCCTTTTCTGCGGATCCTGCTTGATGAATACCGACCAGTCAGCTTTCACTTCGCGCATAACATAAAACATCACCAGTAGACCAAAATCCTGCAATATACAGGCTGTAAAACAATCGTCCTTATTCAGGCCAGCAATGTCTGCCAATAATCTTCCGGCCGTCGCACGTCGCAAGGTATCTTCCCAGAAAGCAGTAACATCAAAGCCGGCGACACTATCCGGCTCCAACAGGTCCTTGACCGAAATACAAAGCACCATGTTTTTGAGAGCACGATGGCCCAACATATTGATCGCCCTGACTATCGAGCTGACCTCACCGGATACACCAAAAAAAGGGGAGTTAACAATTCGCAGTATTTCAGCCGTCAACTGGAGATCGATCGAGACAATTTTGGCCAGCTCCTGGTTACTGACATCCTCCTGCGCACAGGCACGCAGGACCTGAATAACAGCCTGCCTTGGTGCAGGTAAATCCGAGGGCTTGATTAATTCCAGGGCATTCGCCATGCCACGTCCTATTACAGCTGACCGGTATCGTTCTTACCGGCCTGAAGCCACTATCATATCGTTCAGGAGGCCAGCGCGCCACCACAGCTTGAACCCTGACCTGCAGTGCAGGCATAACAGTGGTCTGCCACCGCGATCGGTTGACCTTCCAGGTCCATACCCATGATATCTGTGATATGCACACGCTGTTTGACCGACGGCAGGCCCAATTCCAGCATCTGGTTGAAATCGCAATCATAGACATAGCCCTGCCAGTCGATACTGACCAGGCTCTTGCACATCACGTTTTCGAGGTTTTCCTCTGTGCTGCTCTGCTTGAGCAAGTCCATATAGCTATGAAATGTTCCTTTAGAAACCAGGGTGCTACCGAAACGCTTGATAGGCATGTTTGTTATCGTAAAAAGATCATTAAATTCAATGCTATAGCTATCACTCAGGAATTTTTTATAGTCGCTTTGCAGGCTACATTGCGGTGGTGGCAGCGTCGCGTCTTGCGGGTTAAACACCAGGTTGAGTTTCAGACCGCTACCTTCACGCGCGTAACCCAGATCATTCAGGCGCCTGAGGGCTGCAATGCTGTTTGCAAATACACCTTTACCACGCTGCGCATCGACGTTTTCTTCCAGGTAGCAAGGAAGTGATGCTGTGATCTCCACCTGGTTGTCTGCCAGAAACCCGGCCAGGTCCTGCTGACTGTCTTCAAACAAGACCGTCAGGTTGCAACGATCAATGACCTTGCATCCCATCTTTCGGGCCGCAACGACCAGGTCACGGAAATGCGGGTTCAGCTCTGGCGCACCGCCAGTCAGGTCCAGTGTCGTCGCCGTCGAATTTTGCAGGTACTGTAATACCGAGGCGATGGTTGTCTCGTCCATTAATTCCTTGCGATTGGGCCCTGCATTGACGTGGCAATGCAGACACTGCTGGTTGCATAAATAGCCCAGATTGACCTGTAATGTCTCCAGACTTCGTCGCCTGATAGCCGGGAAGTCCGACTCTATCAGCAATGGCAAGGTTGCATGCATGTCTTGATCCTGATTAATCTTTCCAGTAGATATACCTTTATATAGGATTACGAAAGTCGAATAAAGTTTCATTACGGGCTTTGTGGTAAACTTGTCATAACAGTCAATCAGGAGAACAACATGTCTTTACATGACACCAGTCGCGGCAGATTTCCTTCTGTACGTATGCGCAGGATGCGTCGTGACGACTTTTCCCGCAGGCTGATGCAGGAAAATCGCCTCAGTGTAGACGACCTGATCTATCCCATGTTTATCATAGAGGGCGAAGGCATGCGCCAGGAAGTACCTTCCATGCCAGGCATATCACGCGTCAGCATTGACGAACTCTTGCTCGAGGCAAAACAACTATGCCAGTTGGGGATTCCGGCCGTCGCCCTGTTTCCGGTAACCGAACAGGACAAAAAATCACTTGATGCTGCCGAGGCATACAACCCGGATGGACTTGCACAACGCGCCGTCAGGGCCTTAAAGAAAAATTACCCCGAGCTGGGCGTCATAACCGATGTTGCTCTGGACCCTTTTACTTCACATGGGCAAGACGGGCTCATTGATGACAACGGCTACGTCATGAATGATGAAACCGTCGGGGTACTGGTCAAACAGGCGCTTTCCCATGCCGAGGCCGGCGCCGATGTGGTAGCCCCATCTGACATGATGGACGGGCGCATAGGTGCTGTTCGTACAACACTTGAAGATGCAGGCTATATTCACACACGCATACTCGCCTATTCGGCCAAATATGCATCAAGCTATTACGGGCCATTCAGGGACGCGGTCGGCTCGGCTGCCAACCTCGGAAGCGGCAATAAATACAGCTACCAGATGGATCCGGCCAATTCCGATGAGGCCTTGTGGGAAGTCTCGCTCGACCTTGAAGAAGGAGCCGATATGATCATGGTAAAACCCGGCATGCCTTATCTTGATATCGTACGGCGCGTAAAGGACCAGTTTGCCGCGCCCACTTATGTCTACCAGGTCAGTGGCGAATACGCCATGCACATGGCCGCTATCCAGAATGGCTGGCTCGACGAAAAGGCCGTTATCATGGAGTCACTTCTTAGCATCAAACGTGCCGGTGCTGATGGCATACTCACTTATTTTGCAAAACGTGCCGCCGAGTGGATGACAAATAATGCAGATTAATATCGAGCACAACCCATCACCTGCCAAGCTGGATGTGATGTATGTGTTTGACTGGCCTATCTGGGAAAAAGAGGTTTCAGAGTTTCCCTGGACCTACGACAGCAATGAAACCTGTTACATCCTTGAGGGTGAGGTCATTGTTACACCCGACGGTGGCGATCCCGTTACCATCAAACCCGGTGATCTGGTGACCTTTCCCAAAGGCATGTCCTGCACCTGGAATGTAACCAGCGCTATCAAAAAACATTATAACTTTGAGTAGAAGTTAAATCGGTAGCGGATGAAGAACCTGCCCTAGTCACCCTGTTCTATCATCACTTCGGCCGTCTTTTTATTGACGATAAAATGCAACTCACAGTACTCAGACAGTTCATCTACAGGCGAAGGATCATCGGCACAACAACTACCAGCGATAATTCCTGAATAGAAAATCCCGGCCTTGATATTGATAAATTCTGCTGAATCTTCCGAGTTGATAATGACCACATCAAATTCGCTTTCACTCACGTAACTGCTCTGTGTCAGGTTTTTTTGTAACGGCAGCTGCTTCCTGTCAAGCGCCTTTACATCATCCTTAAAGGCCTGATCGAAACTGTCATTACCCCATGATTTTAGTGTTGCATCGAATGTTTTCATCGTATCCCCGTACACTCGCTATTTAGTAAAGCAAGCATGCAAAAATTATTAATCAGGCAGGCCGGTCATTTTCGTATCAGATCAAAAAGGGTATCAACCACCTCAAACAGCTGTTCCTTCGCTGTATTGGCCTTCGTTTTCACCATCAATCCTTGCAAACTGGTATTCAGCAAACGTGCCAGTTGTTCTTCATTGCTATCGGGGCCTAGCTCATTATTCTTTTTAGCACGTTGCACCAGCCGCAGGAAAATCGACTCAAACTGCTGCCAACTGTCACGCAGAATACCTGCCAGTTGCTGATCATGCGGCCCCAGTTCGACTGCCGTATTATTGATAAAACAACCCTGGCTGTCTGAAACCAGACTATGCTCTATAAAACTCTTGAAGGTCTTTTGCAGATTGCCCATTGCCGAACCGGGCAAGTCGAGCAATTGTTCTAGTTGCTGGACTGAATTATCAATGTAGCGAATCAGGCAGGCCATGTACAAGTCATGCTTATTACCATAAGTCTGGTACAGGCTTGCCCGGTTTATGCCCATGCCGCTCACCAGGTCTTGTATCGAGGTTGCTTCATAACCCCTTTCCCAGAAAACCTTCATGGCCTTCTCGAGTGTTTCCTGCTTATCAAATTGTTTGCTTGGTCCCACCATCTGTTAATTATGCCATGATCACTGATTTCACACACACCTAACAACAATTTATAAAAGTTAATAAAAACAATAGCTAAACAATATATCCGATATAAAACAAAATCCTGTTGACATCCCGATCCTAATATGGAACGATTATTCTAACATAGAATGTTCGTTCTATGTTAGGACAACATACTGATTACACAAACACAAGGAAACGACATCATGAGCAATTTTCAAATGCAGAACATCGGCAAATTCGGAGGCCTGGACCAGTACGTATTTGCGCCACAAGGTACGCCGATCCACATCGAGGGCAAGCTGTTTCTGGGTGATTTATTACAGCTGAGCTCAATGGAGGTATCACTAAACAAGACCACAGCCGGCCATGGCATGACCTTTTTTCATCGTCACCATGATCATGAAGAGGTCTATATCTTCCTCAGTGGTCACGGGGAAATGGTAGTCGATGATGAGCGGTTTGACGTTGCCGAAGGCACCGTCGTCAGCATCAAACCTGAAGCAAAAAGGGCATGGTGGAACACCGGTGACACCGATCTGACCTATATCGTACTGCAGGCACCCGTCAACGGCATGCAGTCAAAGGCGATCGAGGATGGTGAGCTATTAGAAGGCAAGGTGCCGTGGTGTTGATTTGTTGGAATGCATTTGCAACGACGCTTCTGTGCAACTGATACCAAGCTACAACAAAGGCAGGGAACCATTGCTAAATGGCCTTCCCTGCCCCGGATGACTCATATCACCTTGCCCTTGTTTACCATAAAAACACGGAGGAAATAACACAAGTAAGACATTCAGGCAAATAAACTAGGGTAACGATCCCTATATAGTCTCGGTAAGCCGCTTAGGCTTTACGAATACCCGGACAGATATCATATCCCTGAAAATCGACTGATATGGGTTATACTAAATTGACCTTGCTGCAAAAATACAGCGAGGCTGGTTTGTTTTTTATCAAATACGGGGCCTGCATGTTCAACCACATCGATACACTGAATGACCTAAACAAGCATATACCACTCAAGGAAAAAATCGTTCGTGCCCATGAGGAAATAAAAAAGAGCCTGCCATTTATTGCGCGCATCGCGATCGCCATATATGACCCGCAAACCCGCATACTGAAAACCTTCATTCACAGTAGCGAAATCGACAATCCACTAGAAAACTACCAGACCTCAATTGATAACGCACCATCCCTCAAACGTATTCTCGAAAAGGGCTTGCCTCGCGTTGTCAATAATCTACTCACCTTTGATGGTAATAACAAAGAACATTCACAGCGCATTGGTCGTACCGGTTACGCTGCCAGTTATACCATGCCCATGTTTAATGACGGCGATTTCCTCGGTTTTATCTTTTTTAATTCATATGAAGCAGATGTTTTTACCGAAACCAACCTGAACCACGTTGATATCTTCGGGCATATGATCTCTCTAATGATCATCAAGGAACTGACAACAATCAATATCCTGACCGCAGCACTTAAAACCACGGGCAGGATTACCCACATGCGTGACCCGGAAACCGGCTCGCACCTTGATCGTATGTCACGTTACAGCCGCCTGATCGCCAGCGCACTGGCAGACAAGTATGATCTGAAGGACGACTACATAGAACATATATTCATGTTTTCTCCCCTGCACGATATCGGCAAGATCGCCATCCCCGACGATATACTCATGAAGCCTGACAGTCTCGATGATGATGAAATGAAAATCATGAAAACCCATGCCGAAAAAGGCCGGGAAATCATTGATGAAATACTGGATAACTTTGCGCTGAAAGGAATCAACTATGTCGATATCTTGAGAAACATTGCTGAATCTCACCATGAAGCGATGAATGGTTCCGGCTATCCCCATGGTAAATCAGGTGATGAAATTCCACTAGAGGCGCGCATTGTCGCCGTAGCAGATATATTTGACGCCCTGACCAGTAAACGACCCTATAAAGAGGCGTGGTCGAATGAAATGGCTTTTACTGAACTCAGAAAACTGGCCACTGATAAACTGGACCAGGACTGTGTCAATGCCTTGCTGGAGAATGAGCACGAAATAGATTTTATTCAAAAACAATTCAAGGAAAATATTATTGGTTAGCTTCAGATTAACCTTGATGTTATAAAACATATAATGAAACACGGCGTGATGTTCATCAATACAAGCCGTGGTGCCATATTCGTTTGAACAGGGTCATCCCCTGTCCAATCCAGTTTATATTACGGGTGACGATTTTCCTTCTTCCTGCCAGTTGTTTTTTTCTTGCTGCTTTTACTGTCAGTAGCGCCCTGCTTTTTTCGTTTGCTCTGTGGCTTCCTGCTTGCTCCCGCCGGGTTTTTCGCTTTTTGTTTACTGCCCAGGCGCGAAATTTTCAACTGCTGACCTGAAACCCATACTTTCTTCAGATCTTTAAATACATCCTTAGGCATGCCTTCTGGCAGATCAACAAGGCTGAATGCTTCCTGTATATCTATATGACCTATATTCTTACTGTCCAGTCCTGCTTCATTAGCAATTGCACCGACAATATTCGCCGGCTTGACGTCGTGTTTATGACCTACCTCTATACGGTAACGCTCCATTCCTTTATCTGGCCTGTTTGCCGGCCTTGGCTCTTTAGGCCTGCTTTTTTCAGCACTGCGCGCTTTTCTTTTGTCCGGGTGTTTTTGCAATAACAGAGGCATATCACCCTGTAACAAGCTGGCCAGTGCTGCAGCAATTTCGTTTGCAGGTACATTATGTTCCTGCTGATACTTCTCAATTAATTGTGTGAATTGTTCCAGGTTTTCATTGGCCAGCGTGTCGGTAATGCGCTGGTTGAACCTGGCTATGCGTTTATCGTTGATCAGCTCTGTTGTGGGCAACTCCATCAGCTCGATTTTCTTGCGTGTTGCCTTTTCTATCGCACCCAACATACGTTTCTCACGCGGTGCTACAAACAGGATCGCATCGCCTTTACGGCCAGCGCGCCCCGTACGTCCTATGCGATGTACATATGACTCTGTGTCGTGTGGTATATCATAATTCACGACATGGCTAATACGTGTTACATCGAGTCCGCGCGCCGCGACATCTGTCGCTACCAGTATGTCCAGTTTACCGCCCTTGAGCAGGTTGACCGTCCTTTCACGCTGTTTTTGCTGAATATCACCATTCAGGGCTGCACAAGAATAACCGCGTGCCTCAAGCTTTTCCGCCAGTTCGACAGTCGAGGTTTTTGTGCGAACAAAAATAATCATCGCATCAAATAGTTCGGCCTCCAGTATGCGTGTCAACGCATCCAGTTTGTGCAAACCACTTACTGGCCAATAGCGTTGCCGTATCGTTTCGGCGGTTGTTGTTTTGACCTTGATGGTTACGTGTGCAGGATCATTTAAATGTTTTTCAGCAATACGGCGAACCTGCTGTGGCATGGTCGCTGAGAATAATGCTATTTGTCTGTCTGACGGGGTCTGTTCCAGAATCCATTCCACGTCATCAATAAATCCCATGCGCAGCATTTCATCGGCCTCGTCCAGCACGAGCGCACTGAGCTTGTCCAACTTGAGTGTGCCGCGACGCATGTGGTCCATCACACGACCCGGCGTACCGACAACAATATGCACTCCCCGTTTCAGTGAACGAATCTGGCCACTATAGTCCTGACCTCCATAAATTGGCAGCACATGAAAACCTTTCATGCGTGAGGCATATTTTTGAAAGGCCTCTGCAACCTGTATTGCCAGTTCACGTGTTGGTGCGAGTACCAGCACCTGGGGTTGCTTTTGCTTAAGATCAAGATTTGATATCAGTGGCAATGCGAAGGCAGCAGTTTTACCTGTTCCCGTTTGTGCCTGACCGAGCACATCTTTGCCTGCCAGTAATAATGGTATTGTTTCAGCCTGTATCGGCGAAGGGCTCTCGTAACCGACATCATCCAGTGCCTTTAATACTGCCGGGGCCAACGCCAGCTGTCCGAATGCGTTTACTTCATCATTAGTCATATACAATACCTGAAAGAATGGATACCAGTTGACTGCCTGGAAATCGGAATGGGCGTGCATTATAACGCTTTAGCTAACTAAAGTAACAGGCAGGTGCACAATAATACGGCCGGTTTGATTTAAATTTACCGTTTTTTACCTAAAAACGGTACAATTTCTGCAATTAATGAATCTCGCAGGCACGTTCCGATCATGGCACTATTAACACAGCAAAAAAGTAATCTGGGCTTTTTTCCTACCCCACTTGTAGAACTCAGTCGGCTTACGGCTATTCTGGGTGGCCCCAGGATATTCATGAAACGCGATGACATGACAGGCCTTGCCCTCGGTGGTAATAAAACCAGGAAACTCGAATACCTGATGGCCGATGCCGTACAACAAGGTGCCGACACCATTATCACCGCCGGTGCCGAACAATCCAATCATTGCAGACAAACTGCTGCGGCTGCGGCCTGTTTGCAGATGGACTGTCACCTTGTTTTGGGGGGCGAGCCGCCAGAATCGATTAATGGTAACCTGCTTCTCGACAACCTGTTTGGCTGCCATATCCACTGGGCTGGAAATAACCGCAAGGGCGAAGACATTCCCATGATTGTAGATAAGCTGCGTAAAGCTGGTAAAAAACCATACGTTGTTCCTTATGGCGGTTCTAACCATCTCGGCAGCCTGGGTTTTATTAGTGCACTGGAAGAGCTACACTTTCAGGCCAACAGTATCAATACGAATATGACGCATATCATTTTCGCTTCCAGCTCGGGAGGTACGCATGCCGGTCTTATGCTCGGCAATCACATGCTTGATGAAAATTATGAGCTTATTGGCATCAACATCGACAAAGATGAATCCTCCACACCCTTTATCAATACAATTCTTGATATTGCCAATCAAACAGCACAACAGCTCGACCTGCAACATACCTTTAACCTGGACGATATTACGCTGGAGTCATCTTACACAGGTGATGGCTATGGTGTGGTAGGTGATCTGGAGAAAGAGGCCATCTCGCTTCTGGCTCAACATGAAGGTATTTTGCTGGACCCGGTTTATACCGGCAGGGCCATGGGTGGGCTAATCAATATGATCAGGGCTGGTCGATTCAGTCATTCAGATAATATCCTATTCTGGCATACGGGTGGGGCACCGGCGTTGTTTGCTTACAGTGAGGAATTTAACCCCAGCCCAGTCTCGCCTACCGTATAAAGCATTTCTGCATGTATGATTATAAATATTTGCATTACCAAATACCTGGCAACAAACGGTAGCGTGTTTGTTTTGCATATTCAACATAACCATCCAGCTCTGCATGCAAGGTCCTGTCCTCCAGGACGGTACGAATAATCAGTAAGCCCGTCAGCACGCCCGATAGAATTAATGACACCCTCGAGCCCAAAGCAACGGGAACAGCAAACAACAAAATAATAACAATAGTGTACATGGGGTGACGGACCAACGCATAAGGCCCCGTCGTGATCACCTTGTGTCCGCGTTCCTCATCAATCTTAACCACTTGAGCCAAAAACGTATTTTCACGCATCACCCATGCCAGCAGCACAAAGCAGGGCACGTGTACCAGCATGGCCAACACCCTCAGCCACAACGGTAATACTTCACTCCATTCATATCTCAGCACATCAAAGCCGGGCATGACATACAAACCAATACCTGCAATAAAAAACAGGACCATAATGACCTTATCCCAGGCCTTTTGCTCTTTATGCAGCGGTACGAACTTTAATCTCTCTTTAAGCAATTCGGGATCGCGGCTTATGAGGTAAACCGTCATGATGACACCATAAACCGTCCATAAAAGGATCATTACCCATGCCTCCCACCAAAACCAGGTACCTGCCGGCCATAGCAAGGCAATAGCAAAAAACACCATGCGTATGACAAATCTGGTCCAGAGCTTTAATAGTGGCGGCTTATTCATGATTACTCAATAGCGATGGATTCGCCTGTCTGCAGGATTGCGCAATCAAATCCCATATCAGTTACACCTTTACTGAACATGCTTTCATCAGCGGGGTTATATTTTTTAGTAAAAAATGCCGGGCAATTATAATGACATGGGATAACCAGCTTTGGTTTCATCGCTTCTACGGCCTGCAGGGCCTCTGCTACATCCATGGTGTTATGTATGGCCTTTCCTCCAATTGGTATCATCAGCACATCCGGTTCTTTTATGCTTTGCCATTCTCTTTCCTGTAGCAGGGTGTCACCAAGGTTCACAATGCGTTTACCATTCAGTCCAATATCAAAACCAATCGCACCCCAGCCTATACGTTCAGCAGGACCCGGCTTCACAGTCCGGGAAAATGGACCGACTTTCAGCACAAGCTCACCATGGGTTGTCTTGATTCCTGTTACGGTCAAACCATCGACCTCAATCGTTTCGCCAACCGAAAGGGTATGCAGATTATTGAATTGAGTGGTAAATGCCAGCCCTTTGTCTCGCGGCCCTAGCAATAGCGCTTTACCATTAACATTGCTCACCATGGTTTTATTGCAAATAACAGGCGCTTTGGATGCATTGGCAACCCTGTCGGCATGCCAGTAATGGTCGGGGTCACCATGTGTAATCAGTATGTGGCTAATGGATTGCCATTCGGATTTCGGAATAAGCGTGGTAAATCTGAACCAGTAAAAAAACAGCGCACCCGGGTCAATGGCGATTTTTTTATCACCAGACTCAATCAGGAAGGCATTGTATCCAAAAAATCTAATTTTCATATCGATTCATGAATGGCCCATTAGCAACACGCGGTTTCAGATATTCAGGCTGTTTTGTTCAGCTACAGTTCAGCATGTTTCCCGCATACTTACAATCAGTATAATATCTGGAGTAAGAAAATGAAGGTCAAAATAATGGCAGCACTGCTTACCTTGCTGATCTTGAACGGCTGCAAGGTAGAGAGCGCCCAAATCATTATCGATACGCCCTATAACAGTTTCCTGGTCGTACAGCCTGATATTTCCTATGTGCATAGCTTGTATGCAGGCGAATCGGAATACTACGCGCTCGACATAGAGCCTGGCTATACCTACAGCATACTGCTGGAGCCAAACTACGGAGACAGTGATTTATATGTCTATTCAAACAGTGATTTAAGTTATAACAGCCTGATCGGTTACAGTGAAAACTATGACCAGGTACCTGACACATTCACATTCATTGCCGGTACCTATGACACGGTATATATCGACGTTACAGCCGTAACAGACAGTGAGTATTACCTTACAGTGTCACGCAGCCTGTCATCGTTTTAATGCCCGTTTACAGGGTTACGTGTGAATAATCAGCATTAAATACTTCGCGGATTCGATTTGCTTGTATAACAGTTAGTTTAATCTCGAAAAATACCTCATTTGGAGCTTTAATTCCCTGGCACTATTGTAACCTACTGGAAATATATCGATTATAATGAGTTTATACGAGGGGCATAGCTATGCACACATCTATAATTTGACCCCTAAATGACCAAGCACTGAAACCATGACCCAATAGCTTAATACTGTCATCACTAAGGAAATCATCATGCTCAGGTAAAAATTCATTCCGAGTTTTAGCAGCACTGGCAGGGTCACAAACAAAACCAATGATGGTATCACCAGCCAAAATATACTTGATGATAGAGCAGCCACTTTTTCTATATTCTTTGTATCAATGTATAGCCATAGCATTGCCAGTACAGATATCAAAGGTACCGATGCAAGGATTGCCCCAACAAATGAACTTCGCTTTGCTATTTCAGATATAAGCACAATGATTAATGTTGTAATGACTATCTTTAGTGAATAGTATGCCATATGCAAACTCGCTGATAACTCAATGCATTGATAAATCTCATGCAGTATAAGGCTGATGTAAGTCCATACCAGGAATCATATTCCAACTGAGACTGGCATGGACCCAATAACCTTCATTAATTGCCGCTATGGTTAGCTGCTATATAATCGCCACCTAAAGTAAGAAAAACATATAGTTTTTGTTTTGCGGGATCGGTTATTTTTTTATTCACAAAAACAATGACCCATTCCGGCCTGCCCTTGAATACTTTTTTCTCTGCAGAGCTTGCTTTTACGGATGCCCAGCTTTTATCAAGCTTATTCCTGTTCACGAATGCTGCAACGACCTTAGTAGCATTCGCAGTTGCAGTTTCCTGATTTGCAGGTGTTTGAGAGTGAGAATGCCCGTGACCATGATCATGACCTCCCCCAGCCATTACAGGGACAGAAAACAAACCTAAAATAATACTGATTACTAGTGTTTTTAAATACATAATAATTTTCCTGGATAATAAGATATAAAATATTGGCACATTCCTGTTTAGCCTATGTATGTGAATGTGAGTGTCCATGTTCTTTTTCACCATCCTCATCACTGCTGCACCCGGACATAGCAATACTTAAGAAGACAATAATAATTGTTACAAATGATGCTTTTCTAAATCGCATAATATTACCTCTTGATTTTAATCAATTGTGTCATGAGTTTTGGTGTTTGAATTTTGCGTGGGTATAGGCTGTACCTGACCCTGTTTTAAATCAAGTCGTTGATACTGGCCTTCTACGTCCAGCATTACGGTGACAGGTGAAGCACTGTTATTTTTCCAATACCAGCCATGGGTTCCGGTAAAAGGCGCACTGAGTGTGCCAGTGGATTCACTGGCGGTATTCTTCTTATAACTTTGGAAGAAACCGGTTGTATCACCTGCCGGTTCACCATGAAAATCAAAAAACAATTTATCATTATCAGTTTTCCATGTGTATGTGAGTGAAGCGCCCTTTTCAATAGATAACTTGTATTCCTTATCACCCCTGGCTGGAATGGTAATGTTAATCGTATCACTTTGATGATCTTGTTGGTTAACTTTAGCTGTGTTCATGGGGATGCTCTCTTTTGCGCGAACAGCTTCCGGTAAAGCTTTGGCGCTCGTTATAAATTCTTCAGGGTTAGTAGTATGCTCATATCCGTGCATCTGCATAAGAAACAGAAATCCTCCCATCAGGATCAATAAGTAGTTTGCGACCAGACTGAAAGTCTGGAATGCATGGCTTTTACGCCATGCTGCAATGATTATTAACATCAAGGCCAGGGCACTGATCTGTCCGATTTCGATACCAACATTAAATGAGATAATGTTGAGGAGCAGGCTATCTTCGCTCAATGGCAGCTCCTGTAATCGTGTGGATAAACCGAAGCCGTGAATCAAACCTAAGCCTATAATCATTAGCATCATATTGGGTGGATTAATATTGAGATATTTTCGGAAACCGTCAATATTGGCAAAGGCTATATAGCAAACACTTAAAGCTATTATTGCATCGATGGCAAAATAGTTAAGCTGGATGCCAGTAAACGTTGCATAGATCAGGGTCACACTATGCCCTAATGTAAATGCGGTAACGTATTTAGCGATATCTCTGAAGGTGGTCAAGAAAAATATTATCCCGAACACAAACGCAAGGTGATCGTAACCGGACAACATATGCGTTGCACCTAGCCACATATAACGCAGATTACCGCCTTCTATAATAGACTGCTTTTCAGCCTCAGACATGCCATGCGCGTATGCCAAATTACTCAGCAGCAACAATACAAACAGCCCTGTGAACAGTAAAAAGAAATTTCGATTTAATAACATTTTAGTGGTAATCATAGATGACCTTCCTTTTCAACAGGCGTTACCCAGTAGATCCCTGAACCTGCAAAGCTGTTGTTAGGCTCACGTAATATCTCAAGCACTGTGTCTACATCATCATCTTCCAATAAAACATCTACTCTAATGCGTGGCGTGTGACCCACCACTTTGTCTCGAGCTGAAAGAAAAGTATCGCTTTCAACCTCAATGCCATGTCCTTCTACATGAGTAAATGTGTAGCCTTGTACGCTCTCTATACCACGCAATTGATCGGTAATATCCTGCTGTAGATCTGTATGAATAATAAGCGTTAAATGTTTCATGCTTTTTCCTCGATGTGAGTGTAACTGGTGGACTTGGCTGCCAATTCATCTTTTACATGCACAAGCCTGTAGAGGGCGGGCAACACCACTAGCGTCAGTAGCGTTGACGAAATAATGCCACCAATTACAACCGTCGCAAGTGGGCGTTGAACTTCTGACCCTATCCCTGTATTCAGGGCCATCGGAACAAACCCCAGCGCTGCTACCAATGCCGTCATTAAAACAGGTCGGAGTCTTATTAAGGCACCATCGATAATCGCATCTTCAAGGCTTTTGCCATGAGCACGAAGATCACGGAAAAATGCGACCATCACCAGGCCGTTGAGTACGGCAATACCTGATAATGCGATGAACCCTACGGCTGCTGATATCGAAAATGGAATATCCCTGAGCAGTAATGCAAAGATACCGCCGGTCAGTGCCAATGGGACGCCGGTGAATATCACGGCAGCATCTTTTAGTGAACCAAGTGCCATGACTAGCAATCCAACTACTAGCAGCAATGTCAACGGTACGACAATAGACAGTCGCCTGGATGCGGATTGTAATTTTTGATAGGTACCACCGTACTCGACCCAATAGCCGGAGGGAATCTCAACATTCTGGTTAATGGAATCCTGTACATCACTGACAAATGACCCC
>Ga0316207_10000598_pt1 | contig 54664 bp, 48 predicted proteins | sample 6weekpyrite_MG_FD_204943 | JGI IMG/M metagenome (GOLD analysis project Ga0316207, IMG submission 204943) | Microbial mat bacterial communities from mineral coupon in-situ incubated in ocean water Damariscotta River, Maine, United States -... | ecosystem: Environmental > Aquatic > Marine >...
GCTTAAGGGTGGAACGACCTTCCCGGATACATCGTCATCGTACTCTAAAAAGACAGTTTTTGTTCTGTCATATAACCTTTTGGTTACTGGAATTAATCATACAAGGGTGGATAAGTGCAACGCATCCTCCAGATCGAAGTGTAAGAGGTGGATGCACTGTGTTTATTCACCCTATATAAGAATATACTCGCTAAATTCAATTAAAAAATAAATAAAACTAAGTTTTTTACGGATTATGTGGTGCGATAACTTCTCGCAAACCGTTATGCCCCGGCGCGGATACCACGCCTGCGGCTTCCATGGCTTCAACCATTCGTGCAGCTCGATTGTAACCAATTTTCAAGCGTCGTTGCACACTGGATATGGAAGCTTTACGTGTTTCGATAACGATTTGCACAGCTTCATCATACAATGGATCTTTTTCCGGATCATCACTTGTCGGCCCTGAATCCGCTGAGCCCATACCGATGTCGGCAATTTGATCACCGGTTAAAATACTTTCATCGTATTCTGGCTCACCACGCAGTTTTAAATCATCCACCACACGATGCACTTCGGGATCATCGACAAAAGCACCATGCACACGAATGGGTAAACCAGTACCCGGTGCGAGATATAACATATCGCCATGGCCTAACAATTGTTCCGCCCCCATTTGATCCAACACTGTTCGCGAATCTATTTTTGAAGAAACCTGAAACGCAATTCGAGTAGGGATATTGGCTTTGATCAAACCGGTTAATACATCCACTGAGGGACGCTGAGTTGCGAGCATTAAATGAATACCAGATGCACGCGCTTTTTGCGCCAGGCGAGCAATTAATTCTTCCACTTTTTTACCCACGACCATCATCATGTCGGCCAACTCATCCACAACCACGACAATGTAAGGTAGCGGCTCCAACGTTCCTTGTTCTTCATCCACTTCCGGATTATATAAAGGGTCTTTTAGGGGCTCTTCTTCTTCGATGGCTTCGTTTACTTTACGATTATAACCAGCAACATTCCGCACACCGAGAGCTGACATAAGTTTATAACGCCGTTCCATCTCTGCCACACACCAACGTAAAGCGGCTGCGGCATCTTTCATGTCTGTGACAACCGGTGTTAATAGGTGTGGAATACCATCGTAAATGGATAACTCCAACATTTTTGGGTCAACCATAATTAGGCGAACTTGTTTGGGTGTGGCATTGTAAAGAATGCTTAATATCATGGCATTAACCGCCACCGATTTACCGGAGCCGGTAGTACCTGCCACCAATAAATGTGGCATTTTCGCCAGGTCTGCCACCATGGGGCGGCCACTGATGTCTTTGCCTAATCCTAATGTTAACGGCGAAGATGAAGATGATTTTTCATATTTTTTCGATTGTAGAATTTCAATCAATCGCACCATTTCCCGATGCTCATTGGGAATTTCAACACCAATGACAGATTTACCGGGTATGACATCCACAACACGTACGCTGATAACAGATAAACTACGAGCAAGGTCTTTGGAAAGATTACTGATCTGCGAACCTTTTACTCCAGGTGCGGGTTGAATTTCGTATCGGGTAATCACAGGTCCGGGTAATACTTCCACCACCTGGGCGTCGATATTGAATTCTTTAAGTTTGATTTCCAACAAACGCGCCATGGCCTCTAATGCTTCAGGCGACATTTTTTGTTTGGCTTCAACAGGTAAATCGAGCAAAGAAAGTTCTGGCAAACTACCTTTTGATTTTTTCTCTCGAAATAAGGGGATTTGTTTTTCTTTAAAGGCCCGCTCACCTTTTGCAGTTTCTTTTTTCTTCGGAACTGCGATTACCGGCGCTTTGCGTTTTGCAACCTTGATATTTTCTTTCTCAATCGTGATTTTGCGTTCTTTTTTAGCTTCTTTGGCTATTTTTCTTTCTCTGCGACGCGAGGCAATACCAGTAAAGAAATGAATAATGAATTTACCGGTGCTGTCCATGAGTTTTAACCAGGAAAGACCAAACAAGCTAATCCCCGTTAACAGCAGCGCCAATAAGAATAATGTTGAACCCAAGGGATTAAAAACAGAAATTAAAAATTCCCCTACCAGACTACCCAACAAACCACCGCTATTGGCAGGTAATACGCTACTATCGTCAAAGAAATGCAATGCAGCGATACCAGTACTGGTAACAATCAGCAAAACAAAACCAATCCCACCCAATAAAATATGCACTGCCCGGCTGGATTCTGTCTGCGACTTACCCCGAAATATTTTCCAACCGGTAAACAAAACTAAAAAGGGAAAAACATAGGCAATATTGCCAAAAATGAAATAAGTGATATCAGCAAACCAGGCACCCACTTTACCGCTGGCATTTTCTACAACAGTGGAAATCGTACTGTGGGACCATGCGGGATCATTAATGTTGTAGGTATAAAGTGCGACAAATAAAAATATTGCCAATGCACTGCATAAAATCAACGCAATTTCGCGTAATCCACGAACTTGACGTGTGGAAAGGTTGCTTACCCTTCCCTCAATAATTTCATTTTCGTTGTTTCGTGCAAGCTGTTTTGCCAAAGTTTACTCCGTTTTTTGAAACTGCTTCTTATGTCCTATATTAGGAATATATGCCCGCTGTGTAAAAATTTTGTAAACAAATTATACCTTATCTGGGAAAAGATGCTGCAAAGCCGGATGCACCAATTTACCTCCATCCACATTAATGCCTTTTGACAAAGCAATATGAGTTCGCCAATCACTTTGTCCGAGTTTGAGTACATAAGGTAATAAACTGGCAGATAAAGCTTGCGACGCAGATCGTGGTACGGCACCCGGCATATTTGTCACACAAAAATGCAAAATTTCCTCTTCCACATAGGTGGGATCAGCATAAGTAGTTGGTCTGGTGGTTTCCACGCAGCCGCCCTGATCTACCGCAACATCGACTATTACGCTGCCGGCAGACATACTTTTCACCATTTCTCGTGTTACTACATGTGGTGCTTTATCACCCGTTACCAGTACAGCACCGACCAATAAATCAGCTTCCGCTACAGCTTTTTGCACCAGCTCAGGAAATGGATACAAAGCCGTAACATTTGGGCCAATTGTGCGTAAATGCTCCTGTTTACTGCGGTTAAAATCAAAAACGGTTACTCGCGCACCAGATGATGCAGCAACAATCGCTGCGTTACCACCGACTACGCCACCGCCAATGATGACAACATGACCTCGATCCGCACCGGGCAAACCTCCCAATAACAAACCCTTTCCACCTTGAGGGCGATGCAATAAATTGCTACCAATTTGCACCGACAAACGACCAGCAATATCACTCATGGGTGCCAACAAAGGTAATAGTTTGTCTTCTTCCACCGTTTCAAACGCAACTGCAGTCAAACCAGTTTCCAACAACTTTTCCATAAGCGGCACTTCGGCTGCCAAATGCAAATAACTGAACAGTAAATGATGAGATTTTAACCGCTGCAACTCCGGGCCAATGGGCTCTTTCACTTTGACGATCATTTCTGCGCTGTCATAGAGTGAATCAGCATCCGCGACGATATTTACACCGGATTTTTCGTAATCTTCATCCTTATAACCACTTAATTGTCCCGCAGCTTGTTCGATATATACCTGGTGACCAGCGTGAACCAGGGATGAACATGCCGCAGGAATTAACCCCACACGAGCTTCAAGGGTTTTAATTTCTTTTGGAATACCGATTTTCATAAGATCTCCTGATGAGCAATAATCAATTGCGTGGTCCCAAAAACGAGAAATAGATAAATTCTCCGGTTAATATTTATTATATAATATGTAATATTTAATTCTTTGTAGCGAGGAGCAGTAAAATGAGTGATCCAAAACATTGTCGACTATTAATCCTGGGTTCCGGCCCTGCAGGTTATTCCGCAGCCGTCTATGCTTCTCGTGCAAATTTGAATCCTGTTCTGGTCACTGGCCTTGAACAAGGCGGACAATTAATGACCACTACCGAAGTCGATAACTGGCCCGGTGACAACGACGGTGTACAAGGCCCGGAACTCATGGATCGTATGCGCAAACATGCGGAACGTTTCGAAACTGAAATGGTTTTTGATCACATCAATGATGTAGACCTTAGCAAACGCCCTTTTACATTAAAAGGTGACAGTGGCTCCTACACGTGCGACTCACTCATCATTGCAACTGGCGCATCTGCACGTTATTTAGGGCTGGAATCAGAAGAAGCTTTTAAAGGTAAAGGTGTATCGGCCTGTGCAACCTGTGATGGCTTTTTCTACCGCAGTCAAAATGTCGCGGTTGTTGGGGGTGGTAACACAGCTGTCGAAGAAGCACTTTATTTATCCAATATTGCGGCCAAAGTCACTGTCATACATCGTCGCGATAAATTTTCTTCAGAAAAAATTCTTTCCAATCAATTACTGGAAAAAGCCAAAAACGGCAATGTTGAAATCATCTGGAATCATAACCTGGATGAAGTTTTGGGCGATGAGTCCGGGGTAACCGGTTTACGCTTAAAATCTACAGAAAATGATCAGACGCAAGATATTGATGTTCACGGCGTATTTATCGCCATTGGCCACACACCAAACACTTCACTTTTCGAAGGCCAACTGGATATGGCGCACGGTTACTTAAAAGTAAAAAGCGGTACTGAAGGCAATGCCACGCAAACCAGCATACCAGGCGTTTATGCTGCAGGTGATGTCGCTGATCACATTTATCGCCAGGCAATTACCTCTGCCGGTACGGGCTGTATGGCAGCGCTGGATGCGGAAAAATATTTAGACAATTTGGCAGCTGAATAAAATCGTCAGAAAAAAGCACAAATTAAAGCAAAGTTTAAAGCACCGGTATAATCTGTTTACCGGTGCTGCGCATGCAATCATTCACCATTGCGTTGTTAATTTTAAGTAACAATTCATGTATCCAGCAATAATTCCTCCACACGATAAATCTTATCGTTTCCCCAATGTGGAACAGGCTTTTCAAGAACCCAACGGCTTGCTGGCTATTGGTGGTGATTTAGCACCGGAACGAATTCTCAGTGCTTATCGGCAAGGAATTTTCCCCTGGTTCAGCCATGACCAACCTATTCTTTGGTGGTCTCCCGATCCGAGAATGATATTATTACCCGAGCGATTAAGAATCTCTCGTAGCTTAAAAAAAACCATTCGGAAAAATTTGTTTTCTGTCACTTATGACCAGGCCTTTGCACAAGTCATTTATCATTGTGCACAACCACGCGCTAAACAAGCGGAAACCTGGATTACAAACGAGATGATGCAAGCTTATGCAACATTGCATAAACTTGGACATGCACACAGTTTTGAAACTTGGCAAAATAATGAATTGGTTGGCGGATTATATGGTATAGGTATTGGAAAAGTGTTTTTTGGTGAATCCATGTTTTCATATGCAACAGATGCATCGAAAGTCGCGTTTGTCCATGCAGTTAATACCCTACAACAGTGGGGATACGAACTCATCGACTGCCAGGTTGCTTCTGAACACCTTGAAAGCCTCGGTGCTTTTAATATTTCCCGACAGGAATTTATTCGCTACCTACAACATTTAACCGGGCAAACAACAGACACAAATGCCTGGCTGGCAAAAACTGAAACTGATTGATAGGCAGATAATCAAATTAGCATGACAGTTGAAAATCTAAAATTCTATTTAAGTGTGGAGCAAGCCTGTAGTTATCTGCCTGAACGTAAATCTGCGTCTGTATTTGCTGACCCTGATGGAACAATGTCTGTTTCACTTTACAGTATTTTAATTAATCATGGCTTTCGACGCAGCGCTAATTATGTCTACCGACCGCATTGCCCAAGTTGTACGGCCTGTAAACCAACACGCATACCTGTCGCCTTTTTTAACAGCAATCGTAATCAGAAACGCACCTGGAAACGCAATCAGGATTTACTAGTAAACGAAGCACCTGCCGAATTTAGTGAAGAACATTTTGAGTTATATAAAAAGTATGTTCACACCCGGCACGGTGATGGCGAAATGGATCATGATGATGCTGACCGCTATTTTGAGTTTTTGCACAGCGACTGGTGTGACACCGCGTTTTATGAGTTTCGTCTCGATGGTAAATTGCTCGCCGTTGCTGTGACTGATAAGCTTTCACAAGGTCTATCGGCACTTTATACATTCTTTGATCCCGATTACGACAAGCGCAGCCTGGGTACGTTCGCTGTTCTCTGGCAAATTGAAGAGGCTGCAAAATCAAACCTTCCTTGGGTGTATTTAGGTTATTGGATAAAAGAATGCAAAAAGATGCAGTATAAAAGCCAGTTTCGCCCCATGCAGATTTGGGAAAACGATGAGTGGATTACGATTTAGCAATCACAAAAAAAGCCGACTAAAAAGTCGGCTTTTTTATTTCAAGCGAAAAGTCGCCTTCTTAACATAAATATCAAAAACAAAACCATCAGTAGCGGATGTAAACTACCGCTCCCGACGCCTTTAGAAGTTGTCGCGTCCTCTTGCCCAGTTGGGTTTTCAACAGTACCTTTAATACTGACAGTAACCGTAGCAACATTGGATTCATGCCCATCTGGCGATCGAATCATAAAGGCAAAACTATCTGTACCTGATTGCCCTTGATTTGGCGTATAAGTTATATTGGGAATATTGCTTTGCCCAATATCGCCATTCGCAAATTCAATTGATCCTTTACTCGGATTGTTAGTAATAATGTAAGTAACACTGGTATGTACACTGGATGATGCTTTTAAGGTATCACTCACACTTGTGCTGCCGACATTAACCACCATCGCACTGTTGCTGGCAACTAAGTCGGTACTGCTTCCATCATCGATCACTGTATTTACTTGATCGATATTATTATCCAGAATGTCATCGTTGTCAGAAGTCACCGCAAAACGGGCATTAATTTGATTCCCAGCAACTGTTGCAGGTAAACGTAAAATTACAGTAAACGTAACACCATCAACTTTTAACACACTATTTGCAGAACAGGATATGCGGTTGGTGCTAGTATCATAACTACACTCACTACTACTGCCTGCGGCGACTAAACGCATACCCGCTGGTAAAGCCTCGCTGGTGACTAGCACATTGCTGGCGTCCCGGGTATTACTCAAGTTTTCAACAACCAGTGTATAGGTTAGATTTTCATTGAACTGTGGGGATACTGGTGTAGCTGACACAGACAATGACAAATCAGCTTGTGTGGGGTCAGTAATACTACCAGCGTTGTGATCGTATTTATATAAACCTGAGTCGCCGCCCACATAAACCACTTCCTGATCAACTGTAATTGTAGATAAAGTAGTTTCTGGGGGAATGCCATCATTATCATTACTCACTCGTGCCCAGGTTACACCATCATCCGCACTTTGAAAAACAGAGTATTGAATACCGCCAACAGGAGATTCATTTCGGATCGCATAAAGCCTGCCTTCAACTGCATCACTACTGCTTACAGCAATGTGCGCAAAAATAAGATCGTTGGTTTTTGTCCAACTCGTACCACCATTAATACTGCGATAAAAACCGCTCACGCCACTGGAAAAAACACTGGCATAAACACGGCTACCGTCATCAGGGTCAACCGCAATATTTACTATAGCACCGCCAGTTGGTAAGCCACTATTCGCTGCCGCAAATGTTGTTCCGCCATTTATCGACTTAAGTAATTCACCAGATGTTACGGTGGCCATATAAAGCGTATTGGGTTGGTTGGGGTGCACAAGCAATTTTTTAACATCATCTGATTGATAAACCAGTGTCCAATTGGCGCCGTTATCGGTTGTCATGTAGATACCGGCTGAGTTCGGATTACCATCTTCATCGTTGGATACCACGGCGTAAACTTTTTGAGTTGTACCTTGCTGGCGGGCAACAATCACTTGTGTAACATTTTGCGTTAAATACATACGCGAATTGACAGGATATTCAATTTGTGTCGGTATCCAGCTGTTACCATTATTCGTTGAGCGGAAAATTCCCTGCTCTGCAACAGCGATGAACATTTTCTGTAATGTTGCTGTATTATCTGGCGAGATACTAATTGAACGAATCGCTCGACCAGTTAACGATGTTGCAGTTATCTGATTCCAGGTTTCAATAGCATCAATACTGCGATATAAACCCGTGGTGGAAGGAATATCCTGCACATCTGTACCCGCAAAAATATTGGCACTATTACCCGGATCAAACGCGACGGAAATAATATTACCTACTTGTAATCCGGTCACTGGCACCCAGTGAGCCTGACTGACAAGCGGCAACGCCATCACCAGCGAAATGATAAGGAATACGAATTTCTTTTGAACTGCATGAACAATCGCAGGTAAGCATTGTAACTTCTGTTTCATTTGATTCACCCCACAAAGCCTTTATTGCGCTTTAATAAACTGACATCGAAACGCAATCAGGGCATCTTATTAATATTTCGTAATATTAATTGTGCAATGCTGAAATCAAACGGAATTTTAAATCATCAATGGTAGAATTTAATTTAAATAAATTGACAGAAAACAGTCATTTTTGAGAATGCTAGTTGCTGGAAAACAATCAACCCAAGTATTAGACATCAACAAACTTACAGATTCCAAAAAATCTCAATATTTCTTAGTGGTTGCGCATTTTTTGCACAGAACAGAATAACAAGCTTAATTGTTGGTTATTAACTATAACGAAAAACTTGCCGGAATCTATCAAGCACGCCATAATTCTAGATTGTTACAATCTAATTAAAACAACGTAAAATAATTTGTGGCAATGTTTTGATGTATATTCTTAAAAAAATAATATTAATCCTTTTGCTTCTCCCGATTTCGTTCCTGGTTGCTTGTGATAATCCAAAAAATGAGCTGAACAAGTTTTGGGATGCGCCGGAAAAACCTCAGGAACATAGCAGCAACGACCTAAGCGGTACCTGGGAGCTACACAGCTTACCTCAAGACCCTATCACGCAACAATTTATCGATCTCAAAACCTTGATTAATATTCGCGACAACGGTCAAGATGTGGTTATTGATGATTGTTTTCGGAAGAAAAGAATCCACCTCACCCGAGCCAATAATTATCTCACCACCTCTGGCGGATTATCATTGCGCATAATGGACGGCAGCCATTTAAATTCCATTAGTATCCCGCATATTGTTAAGCTGATAAAACGAAGTAATTTTAAAAGACGAGCCAACGGTTTTTTTAAACTCGATACAAATAACGAATATCTTGCAAACATTAACAGAAGCGAAGGTGTGTGTGTTCAACAAACAGTTTATGAAGCGGAAAATATTATTGCGCTTCAAATATCCGTGCCTTACTTAAATAATTATATGGAAATTGATATTTACATTGATGATATCAATGAGGAATCATCTAATATCGACTTGATGACATTTTTTTCACCCGCATTTGGAGCACTCAGCATGCCCTGGATGCTATCAACATTGGAAGGGAATGTTATATTTTCCGAGTTGACTGAAAATCGAATCAATCTAACTTTCGATATAACCACAGTAGAGAATAGCCGATTTCCTGGAGAGCATTTTGTTGGGCACCTGGATGTTAATTTTTAGTTTTTGGTGAACCCATTCACTTTTGATACAAATAGCAACTAACAATATGTGTTTCTGATAAGGCTGTTGTTGCAGGATAATCTTTACGACATTCAGATTTTGCCTGAGCGCAGCGGGGATTAAAATGGCAACCCTGTGGTGGATTGATAGGTGATGGCGGATCACCTTCCACAAAAACTTTCTCTTTTTTATCAGCTTCATCAATAACTGGCACTGCAGCTAACAATGCTTGTGTATAGGGGTGTTTAGGATTTTCCAACACATCAGCAACCGTGCCTTTTTCCACAATTCGACCTAAATACATAACCGCCACTTCATCGGCCAGATAAGCAACAACAGAGATATTGTGAGTGATAAATAAATAAGTCAGCTCCAGTTTTATTTGCAGCTCTTTCAATAAGTTTAAAATCTGCGCCTGTACCGACACATCTAGGGCGCTGGTGGGCTCGTCACAGACAATGAGCTTGGGATTCACCGCCAATGCCCGCGCCACACAAATTCGTTGCCGTTGTCCACCGGAAAATTCGTGTGGATAGCGATTTTTATATTCCGGTCGTAAACCCACTTGATCCAGCAATTCTTCCACACGTTTTTTTCGAGCTTCAGCAGAATCGCCAATATTTTGTGCAATCATGCCCTCTTCAATAATATCGCCCACCATCATGCGGGGATTCATGGAAGAAAATGGATCCTGAAATATTATTTGAAAGTCTTTACGTTGACTACGCAAAACCTGTTGTGACAAATTGGTAAGCTCTCGATTTTCAAACTTTACAGATCCATTAGTTGGCTTTATTAATTGCAGAACACCTTTACCTAAAGTTGTTTTCCCACAACCCGATTCACCAACTAATGCCAGAGTTTTACCTTTATCCACTTTTACCGAAATACCATCCACCGCATACACATATCCGGCAACACGTTTTAACAAACCTTTATGAATCGGAAAATGAATTTTAAGATTATCAATATCAAGCAAAACTTCAGGTTCAGATTTGCGAGCCACTAATCGGGTTACATTTTCCTGTTTAATCTCATGTTGCGGATTTTCACTGTTATCATCATAGAGATGACAACGCACGCCATGCGCATGCGATAAAGTGTTCCACACAGGCACGTCAGATTTACATATGGACCAGGCGTACTGACAGCGATCTTCGAAACGGCATTCATCAAATATTTGAGAAAGTGCTGGTACAGTGCCAGGAATAATTGCCAATGCTTCATCACGTTTAGCCATGGTAGGCAAGGCTTCAAATAGTTTTTTACTGTAGGGATGCTTCGGGTTTTTAAAAAAATCATCACGCGTTGCCATTTCGACAATTTCACCGGCATACATCACAGCAACCCGATCAACCATTTCTGACACCACTGCCAGATCATGCGTTATCATTAATACCGCCATACCGGTTTCTTTCTGCAACTTGCGTAACAGGTCTAGCACCTGTGCTTGTATAGTGACATCCAGTGCAGTCGTTGGCTCATCAGCAATCAATAAATCCGGCTCACCCGCTAAGGCAATGGCTATCATGATGCGCTGTTTCATTCCACCAGATAATTGATGTGGATATTCATTTATACGCTGACTGGGATCAGGAATTCCAACCGCTTCCAATAACTCAATGATACGTGATTTGGCTGCAGCGCCTTTCAAGCCCTTATGACGTACCAGTACCTCGGCAATTTGCGAACCCACCGTTAGCACCGGATTGAGTGATGTCATGGGCTCCTGAAATATCATGGCAATACGATTTCCACGAATATTTCGCAACGCGGCTTCAGGCAATGCAAGTAAATCCTGGTCGCCCAGTAAAACTTCACCGCTAATATTGTGTGATGCCTGACTGGGCAACAATTGCATAATGGAAAGTGCTGTCATGGACTTGCCACAACCGGACTCACCAAGCAACGCAAAGGTTTCACCACGCTGGATTTCAAAACTTACATCATCCACCACAGTGGTTTTGCCTGCGCGGGTATCGAACCAGGTTTTCAGATTTTTAACTTGTAAAAAAGCATTACTCATGAATTCATTCCGGTTTACTGTTTCCTGATTCTTGGATCAAATGCGTCACGTACGGCATCGGAAAATAAATTGGCTGCTAACACTAAAGCAAACATAAAAATAAATGCTGCCAGTAATGACCACCAGACCAGTGGCTCTCTGGCCATCTCCAGCCTCGCGCCATTAATCATATTGCCCCAACTGTGCATACTGGGATCCACGCCAACACCCACATAAGATAATACTGCCTCGGCCAGCACCAATCCGCTAAAATCCAGCACCACGGCAATTAAAACAATATGCATAACATTTGGCTGAATGTGTCGCCAGATAATCTTAAAGTTACTTACACCAAAAGCTTGTGACGCCTGCACATAATCCACTTCACGGAGTTTCAGGGTTTCACCGCGCAACATTCGACACAAGCCAGTCCAACTGGTTATACCCAGTATGATACATAGAAAGAATAATCGAATATCGGCTCGTTCTGCGTCAGTGGCAAACATTTCCGGATGGTTAGCCATATAAACCTGCATCATCAACACAGCGGCTGCAATCAGTAATACACCAGGTATTGAACTCAGTGTGGTATACAAGTATTGAATAATGTCATCTACCCAGCCTTTGAGATAACCCGCCATAATACCCAACATCACAGCGAACGGTAGCATAATCAGTGTGGTTAAGGTGCCAATCACCAAGCCGGTTCGAATACTTTTCAGGCTTTGATAAAATACATCCTGACCAACTTTGTCTGTACCAAATATATGGTATTTTGGTGCCAGAACGATAATCGTCGCAATCAGTGCACTCATGATGAGTAACGTTATCAAAACCAGTCGCCAAGGCACCGCCGTTTTGTTGCCAGCGACAAGTTTGGTGATTTCAAACACAGAGGCACGTCGATGCATGGCAATCATTATGACAATGGCAATGGCCAAAACAATCCAAAACACAAAACCAATTGCACTACCCTGCAATACATGTTTTAAAATATCACTTAACCAATCGGCTTCTGTATCCTGTAAATGCGCACCACCATATTGAAGCCGTGGGTATTCCCGAACTCGAGACCCATCTTCTTGTTCGATTGTTTCCTTGGCAAATAAATGCGTGGCAAAAGGGGCTGAATAGGTTTTTTCTTCTTGCTCACGAATCGGCGTAACCAACACATCGAGCACGCTTAACACATCACCGGAATAATTTACCTGCTCTTGGATTTGGGTATTTTCATCGGCCAGTTGCAAACGAAAATGCACAGAGTCCAATAAGCCAATGACCACATAAAACGATAACACCACCAACGCCACCATTCCAAATCGATGCTGGAACACCTGCCGCCAGGGATCGGACATATGCTCTTTTCTAGATGCGTATGCAATAAACACAGCGATGGCGAAAACTAATAAATAAACCAGAGCATCTGTCCATAAAACCACTGGCATAGCACCCGATTGTGTAATCCCAACGATGTAAGCAACAATCAGGAGAATGGGAATAATAAAGAACATGGGATGCGCAGATCGAATGAATTTCATCGCAGGCGCACCCTCGGGTCAACCAGGGTATAGGAAATATCTGTCAGTATTAAACCGATGATATACAAAACTGAACCGAGGAATACCATTGAACGCACGATGGCAAAATCCTGACTTTGAATGGCATCAATAGTATAACTGCCGAGGCCGGGTATGCCGAAAAATGATTCCATAATCAAACTACCCATAAATAATAATGGCAACACGACAACTGCGCCAGTCAGGATGGGAATCAAACCATTTTTCAACACATGCTTAAACAAAACTATATTTTCAGGCAAGCCTTTGGCTCTTGCCGTGCGTACATAATCCTTACTGATTTCTTCCAGAAAAATTGTACGATACCATCGGGTACCCGAGCCTATCCCCGCAATAATACTGATAACAATCGGTAATATGAGAAATTTTGCGGCATTAGCGCCCGTGTCATAACCAGAAATGGGAACCAGGTGCAATAGTTTTCCGATTAGGAATTGTCCACCAATAATATAAAAAAGCCCGGATATGGACATGAGTATAACGCAGATAAATACTCCCCAAACATCGATATACGTGGCGCGAAAAAATGCGACAATTAAAGCAAACGTGATATTTGCCAACAACCCCAAAACAAATACCGGCAAAGCAATAGCCAAACTTGGCCACATGCGTTGACTAATATCATATTTAATATCTCTGCCTTCGTCCGACTCACCAAAGTCGAAAGCAAACAAGCGAACTGAGTTTTCAAAAAATATGGTCTCGGTAAATTTGTCAGTTCCACTTGCCTCGCTATTAAACACCATGGGTTTGTCATAACCACGTTCAACTTTCCATTGTTCAACAGCTTCGGGTGTAACACGTTTCATACCCAGGTGCATATGCGCCATATCATCTGGCGTATTCACCACAAAAAACAACATAAAGGTAATTAAATTTACCCCGATAAGAATGGGGATAGCATAGAATAATCGACGGATAATATAATTAAGCATAAATCACACTACCCCTTGCTAGCCATATGTTCTTTATGGCGATATGTAAAGTACGCAGGTAAGGTTCCTACAATCATAATGACGAATAACAAAATTAATGGCCAAACAACCGGACTATTCCATTCAGAACGTTTTAATGCTCTTTCATGCGCGCTTATACGTTTATATTGCATGGTATTGTGGGACATTAAATTGGGTTTTGCATTCAAATACCAGGAATGATAAAGCCCAAATTGTTTGGGATTGAAGCCAAAAATCCAGGGCGCATCATCGCGCACTACATTCAACATTTCATCGATAACCTGTTGCCTTTTTTTACCATTGGACATGTTTTTCATTTGATCAAACAAACGATCATATTCCGGATTTTTATAATTTGCTGCATTTGCACCATTCACATCAACCTTGCTATTAGGCCCATACAATAAAAAGAGAAAATTTTCCGGGTCAGGATAATCAGCATTCCATCCCCAAGCAAAAATCTGCGCCGTACCCTTATGCATTTTTTCCTGAAAGCGATTATATTGCGTATCGCGAATGGATAGTTGAATATCGATTTTTTTAAACTGCTTACGATACCAATTATAACGTTGTTTGGAATCAGGCCCCGAACCCGATGTATCAAAATACAATACCAATGGCTTTCCGGTTTTTTGGTTTATCCCATTCGGATACCCGGCCTCCACCATTAATTTTTTTGCGTAGTCGATGGACTTTCTTTGTGGCTGGCCCTTCACCCAATCATAGACATAGGGATTAATCCCCGCTTTACCCTCTTTATTTCCAAATATTCCAGGAGGAATTGGGCTTTGCGCAGGTATACCCCGACCATTTTGAAAAATGCTAATAAATTCTTCGTAATCCACTGCAATGGAAATCGCCTGGCGTAATTTTTTGGCTTCTTCATCCAGACCTCCTACAACAGGATCACGCATATTGAAACCCATGTAATAAACAATTGTCGCAACAGAAGTTGCTAAGCGTATGCCTTTTTCTTGCATACTATTAGTTAAGCTCACTTCACCGCCACCGGTAAATTGAATAGCCTGATCAAAACTGTCCGAGCTGACACCAGAAGAGTCATAGTAACCTTGCAAAAATTTATTCCAGTTAGGAATACTTTCTTTTTCCAGTTTGAAAATGACTTTTTCAATAAAAGGCAACGGTAATCCAGCGTCTCTCAACAAACCGTTTTCAGCATCACCATGTTCACCCCAACGTGGATAAGTCACTTCACGGTAATTAGGATTTTTTTCCAAGATCATTTCTTTGTTTGGATTATTCACGGTTAGCATGTAAGCACCGGTCCCCACTGGATACCAATTTAAAGAAATATTTTTTTGCGCCAGTCCAGGTTGTGAATAAAAACGTACTACTTCTTCCGGCATGGGCGCAAAAAACGGCATGGCCAACCAATAAACCAGCTGAGGATAAACACCTTTGATTTTGATCTGATATGTATAGCGATCAAGTATTTTAACGCCAGATAAATCAAATTGATTTAAATCGATAAAGGTTTGGTTAGTGCCCGCCTTTTTTAAATCGTCTTCTGCTTTTTTGAGTTCTTTTGCTAGCTCTTTTAAACCTACAATGTATTGCGCCATGACACCCAAAATCGGTGAATGCAATGAAGGCTGAGCCATACGTTTCATTTGATAAACATAATCAGCAACAGTTAACTCACGAAATGAAACGCCGCTAAAGTCATCCAATGTATGGATATTTTCTAGTTCTTCTTGAGAAAGATCATGATAAAGGTATCCACCCTTGTCATCAGGCACAAACGCCGGATGAGGCTGATATTTAATGCCGGGCTTAATTTTGACGGTATAGACACTGTAGGCAACATTTTCCGGCGCAACATTTTTAGGCAAGGATTTCCCGTTTTTATCAAGATATTGCGCTTCGGGAACTTTACTGGCCGTCAGTGGAATTAATTCATAAGGACGTTTTAAATAATGATATTGCAAGGGCGGCTCATAAATCTGACCGATAAATGCATATTCATTTGACGCGTAAGAACGAACAGGATCGAAATGCTTTGGTCGTTCACGGAATGAAGTGTATAGATAATTTTTTTCACTATCCGCTTCAGGATAAGGATTATTCCAGGCGCTGTCACCACAGGCGACGAGCAATCCGGAAAGCAGCACTAAAACAAATCGCAATGCATTATTCATTGAGTAATATGTAACCGACAATTGTAGAGACTGCATTAAAATAGCTTAGATTATATAAACTTACCATTCGTTCAAGCAATTTGGTGAATTATTTCTTCAGCTTTTGAATCGCTCTGATAATTTCTTCAGCAATTCTGACACCGACTCTGATCTTTTCAATAAAAAAAACCAAAAACGCGCTATAATCCCACACCAAATTAACAATTCGGGCGATTTACAATCAATGTAAACGCAAAACAAATAATATTCTATGAGGTAACACTATGGGATTTCTTGCAGGCAAAAAAGCGCTGATTGTTGGGCTGGCCAGTAATCGTTCAATCGCATGGGGGATTGCTCAAGCAATGCACAGAGAAGGTGCTGAACTCGCCTTTTCATATCAAACCGAAAAATTAAAATCTCGTGTCGAAAAAATGGCGACTGAGTTAGGTTCTAGTCTGATCATGCCTTGTGATGTGAGTGATGACCAACAAATTACAGATGTGTTCACTTATCTGGAACAACACTGGGATAAAGTCGATATCATTGTTCATTCTGTGGGTTTCGCGCCAAAAGAAGAATTGGCTGGAAACTTTGTTGATATGACAACGCGTGAAGGTTTTAATATTGCTCACGACATTAGCTCTTACAGTTTTACCGCGTTAGCTAAAGCTGGCCGTAAGATGATGGAAGGCACTAATGGCTCTTTATTGACACTCAGTTACTTGGGTGCTGAGCGCGCCATGCCTAACTATAATGTCATGGGTCTGGCCAAAGCCAGCCTGGAAGCCAACACTCGTTACATGGCAAACAGTCTTGGCCCAGAAGGTATTCGAGTCAACTGTATTTCTGCTGGCCCCATTAAAACTTTGGCAGCAGCTGGTATTGGTGATTTCAGAAAAATGCTGAATCAAGTGGAAGAAAATGCACCTCTGCGTAAAAATGTCACTATCGATGAAGTAGGTAATGCATCAGCATTTCTGTGCTCCGACCTTGCTTCAGGAATTACCGGGCAAGTGATTTATGTGGATGCCGGATACAATACCATCGGCATGCCAGCGCTATAATAGACAGCAAACACCCAATAAACAGAAAGGCCGCAAAATGCGGCCTTTTTTTGGCTTATCTCTTACATAAAACACAGCTTTTTACTCGCAATACATTTCTTCATTCTAAATTAACCTACTCTTCAGCTTAGGATTTTAATTTGCATAGAGCTAATCTACATTCACGACAAACAAACCACCATATTGGTGAATATTTAAACTAATAAGACGTAGTTTATCAATTCAGCATTTTATTCAAATCAGCGACGGGGGGAGCGGTATGAATAAACATAAGGTTGTTATCAGTTTATTAATTTTCTTTTTAGTACCCGCTGGGTGTTCCGACTCTGTTTCAAAACAATTAAACAATAATGAAATGACAAACAAATCTGCATCAACAAAACATACTCAAAAACAAAAAAGCCAACAAAATAAAATTATACGTTCTAAAAATAAAGCCAGTGGATATCCAGGCGCACCGCCTAAGTTTTAATCTACAAACAAAAATAGGAATCTAATCCGATATATCTAATTTATATAGTTTATATTGCGCCAATAAAAAACGGCGCACTAAGCGCCGTTTTTTAATTCAACATTATTTTATATGTTAGAGATTGGATGGAAACCGCTTAATTTCCGCCTCATCTTTTAAGGCTTTTAAATAAGCGGTAAATGCATCAACACCCGTAGCATTAGCTATCCCATCCCTAACACTTTTCTTCTCGTCTTCGCTAATACTGGCAAGGTCAGGATCTTTCACACCGGTATAAACCAGTAATGCATAATCGCCATTATTTAATGTTACACCTTCAGTCATTACTGAGCTATCCATATTTCTTGGCATTGAAAATAAAGCTTGCGCCAGCTCTCTTGGCACTTCCGAAGAAGTTCGTTTAAGCCACTTCTTCTCATTCCAGGTCAAACCAGTTTCTTTAACAGCATCTGAGCCTGAAGTACCTGCTTTAATCTTTGTTTCAATCTCTCCGGCAACTGTTTTGGCTTTCTCCAATGCTTTTTCTGTTATCAGAGAATTTTTAATCTGTTCCGAAACTTGTGTCAAAGGTCGCACTTGAGATGTTTTATGCTCATTTAATCGAACAACCATAGAACGACTATTACTTAGCTCAATCAATGCACTATTTAAATTATCTTTTAATACTTCATCACTGAACGCTGCATCAGTAATTTTACGATTACTGAAAAGTCCAGGGCCGCCAGCTTTACCAATAAACGGACTTGTTTTCACCGTCAACTCAAGTTCTTCTTTAGCCGCATCCAGCGATTCAGGAATTTCATAAGTGAGGTTCGCCAGTTTTTCTACTGCTTCAAAATAAAGTTTTTCAGCTTTTTGTTTTTTTAGCTCGCTGGCTAAATCATCTTTAACTTTTTCAAAAGATTTACCTTCTGGTGCTTTGACGGCTTCAAGCTGGATAATATGATAACCAAACTCAGATTTAACCGGCTCGCTGATATCACCAACATTCATGGCAAAAACTGCGTCTTCAAAATTTTCATCCATTACACCGCGACCAAAAAACCCAAGGTCACCACCTTCTGACGCTGAGCCAATATCATCAGAATTTTCTTTGACCAGGGTTTCAAAAGACTCACCAGTTTTTGTTTTTTCGTAGACGGATTGCGCTTTAGCTTTTGCTGCATCACTGTCATCACCAAGTTCAACCAAAATATGCCGCGCTTGTCGTTGCTCTTCCGACATGAAACGAGCTTTTTGATCTTCGTAATATTCTTCTATCTCACCATCTTCAAGATTGACTTTAGATTTCAAATCATCAACAGAAAGTTCCAGATAACTTAACTGAACCTGTTCTTCAGTTTTATAGTTATCTTGATTACCGTCATAATGCTTTTTAATTTCTTCGTCTGTCACTTCTATATCTGCGTTGTACTTAGACGTTGGCAAACTGACATACGCAAGCTCACGCTCCTGGTCGCGCAAACGTAAAGTCAAATTGATTTCATCTTCAGTTGCAAAGCTACTTTCAATTATTCCATTAACCAATTGATCAGCAATCATGCCGCGTCGAATTCTGTATTCAAATCCTGCAGTAGATTCACCAGATTGCGCCAGCAATTGTTCGTATCGTAGCTTGGAAAATTTTCCATCTTCCATAAAGCTGTCAATCAATTGCACACGTTGCGACAACTGAGCATCCGAAACATACATGTCATTGGAAACCGCGTTCTGAATCAGCAGTGAATTATCAATCACAGCTTCCAACGCAGAGTTTTTAATTTGAGCATCAAAAAGATCGGGGTCGAAATTCTCGCCAAACATTTGCTGCATGCGAGCTCTTTCATTTTGGTAGGCAATTTGATATTCGTTCACTGTGACTTTTACGTCATTTACAAGTGCAGCTTGATAACCCTCATCAGTTTCGCTGAAATACGAATTTAATCCCCATAACGCGAATGAAAGAATAATTAAACCCACAATAATCCAAGTAAAAAAACCTTGGGCACGATCTCGAATCATTTGCAGCATGTTCTGCTCCGCAATTTTGGTATCTAGAGTTATTAGGAAAACTAATCGAAGTGAAACATTTTAAAGTAGCATATTCTCTCGCAGAAATTTCTACGGATCAACTCTATGCAACTTCAATGCTGGATATTGATACAAGTTGTGCTTGCAGCAATATTGATTTAACTACGCAATTCCCTCTGGTTATAACGAAAAAAAGGGCAACCATTTGATTGCCCTCTTTGTTATATGGCGGAGCGGACGGGACTCGAACCCGCGACCCCCGGCGTGACAGGCCGGTATTCTAACCAACTGAACTACCGCTCCAAACTACTAAACTTATTATTATTTTTGTTTTTAAATTGGTGGGTGCTGAGGGGATCGAACCCCCGACATCCGCCTTGTAAGGGCGACGCTCTCCCAGCTGAGCTAAGCACCCAATTTAAACAGGCCGTTAGTTTACGGCATCTTTTAACGCTTTACCAGGCTTAAATCCAGGAACTTTTGCAGCTGCAATTTCAATTGGCGCACCTGTTTGTGGATTTCTTCCAGTACGTGCCGCACGTTCTTTAACAGAAAATGTGCCGAATCCAACGAGAGAAACTTGGTCTCCAGATTTCAAGGAATCCGTAATTGAAGTAATCATCGCATCTAAAGCTCGAGACGCTGCCGCTTTTGAAATATCTGCAGAATCAGCAATTGCATCTATCAGATCAGCTTTATTCACGCTTGTTTCTCCCCTTAACAATAGTAGCGATTAACTTAAATATGCCCCAATCTTTTGCAGCGATTTTGCCGCTAAAGTTGAGGGCTGAATTTATACCAGCAGTTATTTGTCTTTGCAAGTATCGTGTAAAAAATTTCTTAATTTTCTTTTGAAACGCGTAACTTTCGTTCAAAATTTAAGAAATGACTTGACATCGCCAACCATGATACATGCAAATCACGATTAGCGATGAAATTAAATGTTAAATTTAATGACGGATAGTACTGTTTTGAGATTTTTCTACGGCACCTTCATCGCCTTCAGAGATTTTTTTAGCGGCATCCGCAGGTTCAGGCATATGTTGTAGCGCAACTTGCAAAACTTCATCAATCCATTTCACAGGCTTAACTTCGATTTGATCCAAAATATTTTTTGGAATATCTACCAAATCCCGTTTGTTTTCATCAGGAATCAATACGGTTGTAATTCCACCCCGATGTGCGGCAAGTAGTTTTTCTTTCAAACCGCCAATCGGTAGCACTTCACCGCGTAAGGTAATTTCTCCTGTCATAGCCACATCAGCTCGCACAGGTATATCGGTTAATACAGAAACCAAAGCTGTACACATGGCAACACCAGCACTAGGACCATCTTTCGGTATCGCACCTTCTGGCACGTGAATATGGATATCGCTGTTTTCATAAAAATCTGTGGAGATATCCAGAACACTACATCGACTTCGAACAACTGTAGTTGCGGCTTGTACCGATTCTTTCATGACATCACCCAACTGACCGGTAACTGTCATCTTGCCCTTACCGGGAACCAGAGCGGCCTCTATCGTCAACAAGTCTCCACCGACTTCGGTCCATGCCAACCCGGTAACTTGCCCAACTTGATCATAATCTTCTGCACGACCAAAACGAAAACGTCGCACACTTAAATATTTTTCAAGATTTTCTGGCGTCACACTGATCTTATCAACTTTGCTATCTAATAATATTTCTTTGACAACTTTTCGACAGATTTTGGATAACTCACGCTCAAGATTCCGCACACCCGCTTCGCGTGTGTAATAGCGAATAGCATCACGAATTGCCGCTTCACTCAGCTCAATTTCGCTTTCCTTCAAACCGTTATTTTGAATTTGCTTAGGCAACAAATAACGCGTTGCGATATTCACTTTTTCGTCTTCCGTATAACCCGGTATACGAATTACTTCCATTCGATCCAGCAAAGGTGCAGGAATGTTTAAGCTATTAGCAGTGGCAATAAACATCACTTCAGACAAATCATAATCAACTTCAAGGTAATGATCATTGAAGGTGTTATTTTGCTCAGGATCTAACACTTCTAATAATGCGGCAGATGGGTCGCCACGAAAATCCATGGACATTTTATCTACTTCATCAAGCAGAAACAGTGGATTCCTAACACCCACTTTAGACATGTTCTGCACCAGTTTACCGGGCATAGATCCAATATATGTGCGTCGATGCCCGCGAATTTCCGCTTCGTCACGCACACCACCTAAAGACATACGAACAAATTTACGATTGGTTGCACGCGCAATGGAACGTCCCAAAGAAGTTTTACCAACCCCTGGTGGCCCCACAAGACAAAGTACCGAGCCTTTCAGTTTTTTCACTCGCTGCTGAACAGCCAGATATTCAAGTATCCGTTCTTTAACTTTTTCCAGTCCGTAATGATCAGCTTCTAATACTTCTTCCGCTGCGGTTAAATCATGTTTGATTTTAGTGCGCTTTTTCCAAGGAACCGTAACCATCCAGTCAATATAGTTGCGTACAACTGTTGCCTCTGCAGACATGGGTGACATCATCTTCAACTTATTCAGTTCTGATGTTGCTTTTTCTTTCGCCTCTTTGGACATGCCAGCAGTATCAATTTTTTTGGATAGCTCCTCAACTTCGTTAGGTGCTTCATCCATGTCACCCAGTTCTTTCTGGATAGCCTTCATTTGTTCGTTGAGGTAATATTCGCGCTGACTTTTTTCCATTTGTCGTTTAACACGCCCACGAATACGTTTTTCCACTTCAAGTAAATCGATTTCACCTTCCATAACGCTCATGAGCTTTTCAAAACGTTCACGAATATCTTCAATTTCTAAAACTTTTTGTTTCTCATCAATTTTTAACGACATATGCGCAGCAATTGTATCTGCGAGACGACCTGGCTCATCAATTCCAGCAAGCGAAGTCAAAATTTCAGGTGGGATTTTTTTGTTCAGCTTTACATATTGATCAAATTGCGCGAGTACTGAGCGCATTAAAACTTCTGTTTCACGCTCTTCCAAATCTTCAGTTTGAATGGGTTCAACTTGCGCAGAAAAGAAATCTTCCGAACCAATAAATTGCGCTATTTTTGCACGCTCAAGCCCTTCAACCAATACCTTTACGGTTCCATCTGGAAGCTTCAACAATTGCAAAATACTTGAAATAGTACCAATACGATAGATGTCTTCAATTAGCGGATCGTCCTGACTCGCACTTTTTTGTGCAACCAGTAAAATCTGCTTATCTTCTTCCATAGCCGCTTCCAGGGCTTTGATGGATTTTTCCCTGCCCACAAACAAGGGAATAACCATATGCGGATAAACAACAACATCACGTAGAGGAAGGACTGGGATTATTGAAGTCTGGCTATCTACTTGCCCAGATATTTTATCGTCTTGATCCATTTACTTATCCTCAGTTCAAATTCTTTATATTAAATTTACAGCTAAAACTGTATGCGTGTTCTTAATCAGTGGTTTATTAATCGTTTTGAGACGCGACTTAATAAACTATCTACAATTCGTGCAAGTTATTGGCCAGTCAATTATTTTAAAACTTAATTAGTCAGGCCAAATATGAGTGCTTAGTAAGTTTAACGCTAACTTAAATAATGGGGGGAAACAAGAAAATTTCAAGCGTAAAAGTTGTTAAATATGACAACAGTTTTGTAATGCAAATAAAAAAGCACGCATAAAAAGCGTGCTTTTTTATTAATCTTTATTGCAAGATTGATCAGTCGGAAACTGCCCTATCTTTTCCTTCAAATATGAGCAAAGGATCACTTTTGCTATCAATGACATCATCGTCAATAACCACTTTGCTGACGTCTTTCATTGACGGTAATTCATACATGATATCGAGCAATGCTTCTTCAAGAATAGAGCGCAAACCACGGGCGCCAGTCTTTCGACTCATCGCCTTCTTCGCAATAGCATGCAGTGCTTCATCCCGAAATTCTAACTCTGTATTTTCCAACTCAAACAATTTCGCATATTGTTTAGTAACTGCATTTTTGGGTTCGGTCAAAACTCGAACCATCGCTTCTTCATTTAGCTCAGTTAAGGTTGCGATAACCGGTAAGCGACCAATAAATTCAGGTATTAAACCATATTTGACCAAATCATCAGGTTCAACTTTGTGCAATAAAACTGCATCAGCTTTACTGTCCGATTTGGATTTAACTTCAGCACCAAATCCAATACCGCCCTTTTCTGTTCGCTCACGGATCACGCTATCCAGTCCAGCAAATGCACCGCCACATATAAACAGAATATTTGCAGTATTTACCTGTAGAAACTCTTGCTGCGGATGTTTGCGACCACCTTGAGGAGGAACAGAGGCAACCGTCCCTTCAATCAACTTCAATAACGCTTGCTGCACACCCTCGCCGGACACATCGCGAGTAATTGATGGATTATCGGATTTACGGGAAATTTTATCAATTTCATCGATATATACGATACCAGTCTGCGCTTTTTCAACATCATAATCGCATTTTTGCAACAGCTTCTGAATGATGTTTTCAACATCTTCGCCAACATAACCGGCTTCTGTCAGCGTTGTTGCATCAGCAATGGTAAAAGGCACATTTAACAAACGAGCTAATGTCTCTGCAAGTAATGTTTTACCTGAACCTGTTGGTCCTAAAAGCAAAATATTACTTTTAGATAATTCAACCTCGTCTTTTTTAAGGCCAGCATCCAAACGCTTGTAATGGTTATAAACCGCTACCGATAAAATCTTTTTAGCCAAAGATTGACCAATAACGTATTCATCCAATACTTCATTGATTTCTTTAGGTGTAGGGAGTTTGCTACCATGAACTGATGGTGACTTTTCCTGGACTTCTTCGCGAATGATGTCATTGCATAATTCGACGCATTCGTCACATACAAAAACCGAAGGTCCTGCTATCAGCTTTCTGACTTCATGCTGACTTTTGCCACAGAATGAACAATATAAGAGCTTATCCCCATTGCCATTCTTGTTGTCATCACTCATTTATCCACCTCATCGCCAACGCTATTTAATACGATCAAAAGTCGCACTTTTGTGTTATGTAAGTACTGTTTCTTTATAATATTAAACGCTAGACATTAAAATTAAAGTAAATATTGTAAAGAATTTTGGATTTTTAACCCATTCACACTAGCTTGCCACACCACTTCGGGAGTCTAATACTGCGTCAATTAATCCATAATCAACGGCATCGTCACCACCCATAAAGTTATCACGGTCTGTATCTGTATGAATTTTATCTAAACTTTGTCCTGTGTGTTTAGACATAATAGCATTAAGTTTCTCGCGTGTTTTCAATACTTCATTAGTATGAATTTCCAAATCAACCGCTTGACCTTGATAACCAGCAAGTGGTTGATGAATCATCATGCGAGAATGGGGCAAGCAATGACGCTTACCTGCTGCACCACCGCAGAGTAGTAATGCACCCATACTGGCAGCCTGTCCAATACATAAAGTGCTCACATCGGGTTTAATAAATTGCATGGTGTCATATATTGACAATCCTGCTGTAACCGAACCGCCGGGCGAATTGATATAAAGATAAATGTCTTTATCTGGATTTTCAGACTCCAGAAATAACATCTGCGCCACAATCAGATTAGCCATGTGGTCTTCTACCTGGCCGACCATGAAAATTACTCGTTCTTTTAATAGTCGCGAATAAATATCATATGCTCGCTCCCCTCGACCGGTTTGTTCCACAACCATCGGTACGAGATTCATTGACGTATTTTGAGCACCTTTTGTATATATATCGGTCATCCAGCTTTCCTTCTTTAATACTGATTAACGAATGTCCTTCATCACATCGTCGAATGTCGTTATATTATCAGTGACTTGAGCGCGTTCCAAGACCCAGTCTACCACTTCTTCCTCAAGAATCATTGACTCAACTTCAGTAAGGCGGTCTTTATCATGGTAATACCAGTTTACTACGTCCTGGGGCTGCTCATATGATGAAGCAATAGTTTCAATTTCGGCACGGACTTTATCTGCTGAAGCCTTAAGTTCATTAACCTTAACAATTTCAGAGAGTATAAGCCCCAATGCCACTCGGCGTTTAGCCTGATCTTCAAACTGATTTGCCTCAAATGGTTGCATGGTCGCAGGTAATTTCCCTTGTGACATTTTCATTTGTTCGTTCATTTGCTCAGCAATTCGTGAACTTTCTGCCTGAATCATAGATTTGGGAATATCGAACTCATTAGCTGCCAAAATGGCATCCATCACTGTGGTTTTCACCTTGGTTTTTATGGTTCGATCCAATTCTCGTTTCATATTGGCTTTGAGCTCGTCGCGGAAAGCATCAACTCCACCCTCTTCGACACCAAAAGCCGTTATAAATTCTTCATTAATTTCAGGTAGTTTGGATTCTTCGACAGATTTTACGGTAACGCTGAAATGGACATCCTTACCGGCAAGATCTTCTTTGTGGTAATTTTCAGGAAATTGCAGATCCATTTCGACAGTTTGACCTGCCTCGCTACCGATCATTCCATCTTCAAAACCGGTGATCATGGAATTGCTACCCAAAACGAGCGGCATATCAGTACCTTCTCCACCTGCAAAAGTCTCGCCGTCTATTGTTCCGGTGTAATCACAGGTGATTCTGTCATCTTTTTGTGAAGCACGTTCAACAACGATCCATTCAACTCGTTGCTTTTGTAGCTTTTCTATCATATTGTCGATGTCGGTGTCTGAGATCTCCACCACAGGCTTTTCTATTTTTACTTCTTCAATGCCTTTAACTTCAACTTCAGGGAAAATCTCAAAAACTGCGGTAAATTTTAAACCGTTATCAGTTCTCGCCTGATCTTCAATTTTTGGCATGCCTGCTGGTTTAAGCGATTCCTTTGAAACAGCCTCATAAAAGCTGGAGCTAACCACTTCGCCAGTAACTTCCTGAAGGACCTGACCACCATATCGTTTTTGAACGATGGACATGGGGACCTTACCTGGTCGAAAACCCTGCATTTTGACGCTCGACTGCATGGACTTTAATCTTTTTTGTACTTCGCCATCGATTTTGTCTGCGGGAACTTCGATAGTCATGCGTTTTTCGAGGCCTTCAGTGGCTTCAACAGATACCTGCATTTTCTTACCTCATGAAAAATATTGAATATTAAAAATAACCCCGTACGATACCAAATCGGTATATCTAAGACGTAAAAAACTTGGGGCATCTAATGAAAGTCGGGGAACAGTCTAACTAACTGTAGTAGAAATGGTACGAAAGGAGAGACTCGAACTCTCACGGGTTACCCCACTGGAACCTAAATCCAGCGCGTCTACCAATTCCGCCACTTTCGCATCGCTTAAATTTGGTCGGTGATTATAGCCGCATAAATCATTAAGTAAAAGCTTAAATTATTTGTTTTTCTCACTTATTTTTCTTTTTTATTATCAAGCTGCTAGATAAACGGGAGAACAAACTCTATCAACCATGACTACCCGCATAAATCATGGCATTACTTTAACTTTACAGCTTCAACTACAAACCTTGGCTGACAAAATCGCTATCACAAATTTAAAAGACAGTGTAATGAGCTATTTAAATAAACTCAAGCCTATGTTTTTGCGGGTATATTTGTATTTCTTTCAAGCTTCATGTACACCAAAGTAAAAATAACCGCGACAAAACTGATCACCCCCGCAATATTGTAAGACCATTCGGCACCAAACTGATCCCAGCTATAACCACTATATAGTGCACCAACAGCGCCACCGGCGCCAAAACTGACACTGGAATACAGCGCCTGCCCCCTGCCTTGCACATTTGCCGGAAAATATTGATGGATTTGATGTATAGCCACGGAATGAAAAATACCAAAACTCGCTGCATGTAAGCATTGCGCCAAAAACATCACCGCCATAGAGTCGACGTAGTGGCCAATAAGCCACCAACGTATCGTTGTGAGCAATAAACTGATGAACAACAAACGCGCTGCACCCAATTTGGGCAAAAGTTTATGCATAAATAAAAAGATCAATATTTCGGCGATTACTCCCAACGCCCAAAGCTGGCCAATCACGGTGCGAGTATATTCATTTTGCTCTAAATGCAAAGAATAGAAGGCATAATAAGGCCCATGACTGGCTTGCAATAAAAAACAAATAATGAAAAATAACAGAACTGGTGGGCGTCTTAAAATGCTTTTGAAACTTTGTGATTTATGGTGATGCGTTTCATGCGACTTATCTGTAACCAACAGACTGAAGAGCCATATGCCAAGCAATAAAAATATAAAAACTGTTGGCAACAAATCCACGCCATATTGCTCGAAAACAGCGCCTAATAGAGTGACCAGCAGCACAAAACCCAGCGATCCCCAAAGGCGAATACCGCTGTAATTATGTACTTTTTTACCAAGATGGGAGAGTGTTACGGCTTCGAACTGGGGGAGATTGGCATTCCAGAAAAAACTGAAACAAACCATAACCAGCAATAACCAGGTGTAATCTAATGACAGATATACGCCGGCAAAACAAATCACCGATAATAGAGAAGCCACGCGAATGACTCGCATGCGCTGTCCGGTGTGATCAGCAATCCAGCCCCAGATGTTGGGTGCGATAATTTTCGTCCCCATGATCACCGCAATTGTCATAGCAATTTGCGATGGTTCATATCCATTGGAATAGAGGTATAAACCCCAATATGGAATCAGGGTGCCGATGCTGGCGAAATAAAAGAAATAGAAGCCGGACAGTCGCCAATAAAGCTTGGAGTCCAAAGAGCTACTCAGATTTTGGGCTGGCGGGAATCACAGGTGTTTGAGATTCTACACCGTGGTTTTGACCACGTTGGCGCAATAGATGATCCATCAAAACAATAGCTAACATAGCTTCTGCAATAGGTGTTGCGCGGATACCAACACAGGGGTCGTGTCGACCATGAGTGACAACCTCAATGGGATTACCATTAACGTCAATGCTTTGTCCTGGCAAACGCAAACTGGAGGTGGGTTTCAGCGCAATCGATACGGAAATATCCTGACCTGAAGAAATACCGCCAAGTATGCCGCCAGCATTATTCGATAAAAATCCCTCAGGTGTGATTTCATCACGATGTTCTGTGCCTTTTTGCTCCACAGACGCAAATCCAGCGCCGATTTCCACACCTTTTACGGCATTGATACTCATCATTGCGTGTGCAATATCCGCATCCAAGCGATCAAAAATCGGTTCACCGAGGCCTGGTGGTATATTTGTGGCGATAACATTAACGCGAGCACCAATGGAATCACCCGACTTTCGCAGAGCATCCATATAGTTTTCCAGCGCTTCTATCTGCTCATTATTAGGAAAGAAAAATGCATTGGTTTCCACGTCATCCCAGACGTGTTTTTCCGCTTTAATTGGGCCAAGCTGGGAAAGGTATCCACGAATTTCAATTCCAAACTGATCACGTAAATATTTTTTGGCGACGCCACCAGCGGCAACTCGAATGGCAGTTTCTCTTGCAGATGAACGGCCACCACCCCGATAATCGCGCACACCATATTTTTGCTGATAAGTGTAATCAGCATGGCCAGGGCGAAATGTATCTTTAATATTGGAATAGTCTTTAGAGCGTTGATCGGTATTTTCAATCACCAACCCGATGGGTGTGCCTGTCGTTTTACCTTCAAACACACCAGAGAGAATCTTAACCTGATCGGCTTCTCGGCGTTGAGTCGTATGGCGTGATGTGCCGGGTTTACGACGATCTAAATCTTGCTGCAAATCCTCTTCGCTCAATGCCAGCCCAGGCGGGCAACCATCAACAATGCCGCCTAAAGCCAAACCGTGGCTTTCACCAAAAGTTGTTACCGTAAAGAGTTTTCCAAAAGAATTGCCTGACATGCTTTTTCACCAAACTACCCGATCAATAAGGTCGGCTATAGTATCAAAATCAGAGAGTAAACAACACTGAGTATCAAATGATGGCTATTAAGCAGGAAAATATTCGCGCAGTTGATCGCCAGTCAACATAAATACCCCACTGCCGCCATGTTCAAATTCAAACCAGAAAAAAGGCACATGGGGATAAGCTTGCATGAGCGCTTCTTCACTGGCACCCACCTCTGCGATGAGTACGCCGCCAGGGTTTAAGTGATTTGCCGATTCGCGCAAAATTTGTTTAATGGCATCAAGCCCATCATCGCCAGATGCTAATCCCAACGCCGGCTCATGACGGAACTCTTCAGGTAGCAACGACATTTCACTGGCATCAACATAAGGCGGATTGGTTACTATTAAATCATATGTTTTACCGCCCAATGCGGCAAACAGATCCGATTTAATCAGCGTCACATGATCATGCATATCATGTTGATCCACATTGATTTCAGCAACTGCCAGAGCATCGTCAGAAATATCCACAGCATCGACTTTCGCATGGGGCAATGCGTAAGCACAAGCAATGGCTATACAAGCACTGCCGGTACACATATCAAGCACATTATGAATCTGCCCCGGATCAACCCACGGATCAAATTGGGCTGATATCAACTCCCCAATCGGCGAACGAGGCACCAGCACTCGGTGATCCACATAAAATTTATGATCGCAAAACCAGGTTTCATGCGTTAAATATGCTGCAGGAACACGCTCGCTGACTCTGCGCTCAAACAAATCAATAATGTCAGATTTTTCTTCCGAGGTCAGTGTGGCGTCCATAAAGTGACCAGGTAAATCATGCGGCAAATGCAACGCATAAAGTGTGAGAGCGGTGGCTTCATCCAACGCGTTGTCCGTGCCATGCCCAAAAAACACGCCTTCTGAATTAAACAACGACACACCAAAACGAATAAAGTCACGCAAAGTCACTAATTCTTCAATCACAATTTGCATATTTTTCATGGTTACTTTTTACTCAACCTTGCTATCAAGATGATTATATGGAGTAAGCGGCCAAATATTTCGGTAATTGACCAAGCAGGATTAAAGTGTGCGAGTTTACACTAATCGATTCAATCCCGTGAACTGACTTATAACCAAACAACCCAATTCAACATCAATCAATTCAGCAGACATCCAGACACATCCGGAGAATATCGAGGCTCCAAACGGTGCAGAACATTTATGACAACATCGCACTCTACGATAGCTTTCTTCAATGAATATATCTTGTCACAAGGGATTAAACGTCTATTCTGATACACCTGCTAAAGAAATTTAATCTTACACACCCTTTTGCCGATTACCTCTTTCATAGGGATTTCTAATCCCGCTTAAGCATTTTTACTGGGAAACCTCCATGGAACAAATAGGTCGTTACAAAATCATCGAAAAAATCGGTTTTGGCGGCATGGCGACGGTTTACAAGGCGCATGATCCTCAAATCGCCCGTACACTTGCCATCAAGGTACTGCGCGAAGAACGCTGCGTTGACGATCAATATCGATCACGTTTTTTACGTGAAGCCAAAGCAGTTGGCACCTTGTCACACCCCAATATTGTCACCGTTTATGATGTGGGGGAATTAAAAAATACGCCTTATATTGCGATGGAGCTTCTCAACGGCCAGACCATGGCGCAATTAATGAAATCAGAGGGAAAGATCGAACTTCAGAAAATTCTGGATTGGGGCATACAGCTCTCGGACGCGCTGGAATACGCGCATAAACAAGGCATTATTCACCGTGACATTAAACCCAGCAACATCATTTTACTGGACGACAACAAAACCATCAAAATCACCGATTTTGGTATTGCGCATTTGGAAGAAGCCGACGTCACACAACATACCCAACTTGGTGAAGTACTGGGAACGCCACAATACATGTCCCCCGAACAAGTTTTAGGCAAGTCAGCCGATGCACGTTCTGATCTATTTTCTGTAGGTGTGATTCTTTACCAATTACTCACGGGCCAAAAACCATTTCAAGCAGATACCCTGGCTACTTTGTTATTTCAGATTGCCACAGAGAATCCCGAACCCATTGCTCAGCTCGCACCGCAATTACCTAATTCTCTGAAACAAGCCATCGACAAATTATTAAAAAAGAAACCGGAAAAGCGTTTTCAAACCGGTGCTGAACTAAAACATGCTTTGATACGTATTCGAGAGGATTTAACAGACTCCGAGCAAAATCAAAACAATACGGCATTGGCCTCGATCAAGGTCAAATGGACATTATTAATGGCTACTGTCGTCGCCGTCACATTAACCTTGTGTTCAGTCTTTTTATATAAACAACAACATCAAATGCTACAAGATCAGCTGTATAACTATGGCACATCAATGAGTAAATTTATCGCCTCTGAGAATGCTGAAACAGTACTGAGTGAAGATTGGGCGCAAATTGAGTTATTCAGCCACGATACAATGCAAAACCAAAAATTCGAACATTTGTATATTCTGGACCATACTCATATTGTGCGCGGTAGTGGTAACGCGGATCTGATTAGCACTTCATTTGAAGCAAAGGGAAAGATAATTCAATCGCATGAGTTTTCTGAAGTCACCGTCCAACATCAAATAATCCACAAGCAAGAGGTGCTGAACTTTCTCGCGCCCATTTACTTTCAAAACACAAAAATTGGCGAAATCCATCTGGGTTTATCCAAACAGGCTTTGCAAGCGTTAGATGAAAAAACCTTTTTTGCACTGAGTATTATTATTCTGGCAACGCTTATCGCAGTCAGCAGCGTTGTTTTCATCATTGGCAAACAAACCAGTAACGCCTTATCAACGCTTAAAAAAGCCATGAACGAAATCACTCAGAAACATTTTTCATACCGGATTGGATTAGAAGAAAACAATGAATTCGGACAAACGTTTAAACGATTTGACGAAATGGCACAAAAACTCCAAAAATCAGTGGATAGCGGAAAAGAGCATGATAAATCCTAAACTCCTCACCGGAATATTGCTCATCATATACTTCCTTTCCGGATGCGCTTCGTCACCCGCGTTAAAGAGTTCTTCTCAAAATCCAGGCAAAAAAATCACCTTTGCAAAAAATGAGAATTTTGTTGTCCTCATCACCCAAAAAGGTGATAGCTTGGAATCATTAGCGGAAAAACATCTAGGCTCAAAAGAAAAGGCTTGGGTTATCGCCGATTTTAATGATATATCGAAAATCGTGCCGCAACGTGAAATTGTTATACCCTTAAAAAACTTCAATCCCGTACAAGTCTATTCAGATGGTTATCGCACGATCCCCATTCTCTGTTACCATCGATTTGGTAACTCACACACTAAACTTTCCGTTTCTGAAAAAAAATTCAGACAACAAATGCAATATTTGAAAGATCAAAATTTTCATGTGATACATATGCGTGATGTCTATGAATTTATCGCTGGCCGTAAATCACTACCAAAAAAATCTGTGGTTATCACTATTGATGACGGATATCGCTCCACCTACGAAATTGCCTACCCCATTCTACAAAAATTCAATTTCCCTGCTACGCTTTTTCTATATACCGATTTTACAGGAGCCGGCGATGCAATTAACTGGAAACAGGGAGTGGAAATGTATAAATCCGGTCTCATGGATATACAACCACATTCAAAAAGTCATCCAAATATGTCTTTACGAAACGAAAACGAGAGTCACGAGTCATACAAAAAACGTATATTTCGGGAAGTTGATGAGCCTTCAGACAAGATAAGACGAAAAATTGGCGCTCCATTACACACTTTCGCCTATCCCTATGGGGATACCAATAATATGATTATCGATCATTTAGTTGACAAACAATATCAACTTGGCGTAACTGTACAACCAGGTAGTAATCCATCTTTCGCCCATCCTTATATGCTGCGCCGAACCATGATTTTTGGTGATCATAGCATTAAGGACTTTGAAAAAGCCCTAACGGTTTTTAAAAAAATGAGCCTTAAGTGATAAGAAGCGATTATTTTTTCCTAACAATTATTCTCATTTTGTTATTGATTGGCTGCACAAACAATAAGCCAATTAATCAGTCCTCCGTACCTGTTGAACAAATTAACATTAATCATCGCATAGCTGTGGCACATGCTGCCTTTAAATCTCAAGATTTTTATGAAGCTTTAACACAATGGAAAATTTTAAATACCATTGATCCCGAAAATGCTGAATATAAAAATCGCATGCGTGTCCTCGACGCTTTAATCAAACGTAGAATCAAACTGCACATCAATAATGGCAAAGATGCACTTACCCAAAACAAGCTAATTTCTGCTGAAATGGCATTTTTAAAAGTATTGGCATTAAATCCTGAACATAAATTCGCTCTCAAGAAATTACAAGAAATTGATATTAAGCGGAGCGAGTCGATTCAAAAGCGAAAGACAGCTAAATTAATTGAAAGGAAAAAACTGCAATCTTTACAGGTGCAAGAAGAGAGTCATCAGGACGAAAATTCACAAGAAAGCGCTTATTTGCAGATGGGTATAGAATATTTTAATCAAAAAGACTGGAACAGCAGTATTCGCGAGATCAATAAATACTTATCCGGAAATCCCACAGACAAAACCGCCAAAAATTATTTATTCAAAGCCCATATTAAACTCAGTGAGCTTTTTGAGAAACGCGGGCATTATGAGCCAGCCATTCAACACATGGAAGATGCGTTCACGTACGTGACAGACGCTAAGCCAAAACAACGAGCCAAATTGAAATATTTACAACAAAAGCTGGCGAGTGATTATTATATTGATGGTGTGAAAATTTATCGCGACAACATATCTCAAGCCATATCCCTCTGGCAACGTGCTTTAAAATATGACCCTGAGAACAAAAATATTCAGACGCGCTTAAATAACGCGCTGGAAATTCAGAACAAATTAAAAGAAATCAAGAAATAGATTATTTACTACCAGTACAAGCAGAAGAAAGCCAACAACGCTATTGTCTAGAAACCAATTTTTCGAGTTTCATTTTCAAACCAACAGCCTTGGCGCGATATAACATTGCGTTTTCATTTTCATTATCAACAAGCAAGAGTTTATCCCAAATATCAATGGATTTATCTAGCTCTTGCTTTCGCTGAAACATGAGCGCCTGTCGATAGTAGTAGTCAACCAGTTTAGGTTTCAATTTTTGCTCAGCGGTAATGGCAGCTTGAAAATTTGGATTTATAGCTAAAACTTGCTGCATCAACACATACGCCTCATCTACCTTACCTTCCGCAGATGCTTTCAAGCCTTTTTGATAAAGACCATGAACTCCGTTTTGTTCTTGTAAATCTATCAAGGCCATATTAACTTCAGTATGGTCTGGGATTAATATAGAGGCTTTAAGTAATAAATCTTTTGCAGTATGCAAATTATTATTTGCTAGCTGCAACTGCGCTTCCTGGTAATAAGCATCAACCAATAGTGTTGTTAATTCTGGCTCGTCATTTCCAACATTTTCATTTGTGTGCAGAAAATCAATCACATCAGCATAACGCTTTTCATCATACATACTTTGCGCTTGTGATAAGTCAATTCCAGGTTGCGATGAGCTAATATTAGTAGAAGCATTATCCTCAGCCAGGTGCGTCTTAAACGCAATTTCAGCTGCATCAAGATCACTCACTGGAATCTTTATCACTTGTCCGGCATTAAGTTTACCCGGATTATCCATACCATTGTATTTGGCCAGTGCATAAAATTGTAAGGCATCATCAAGATATGTTTTCGCTAGCTTGGAAAGTGAGTCCCCCACTTTAACTTCATAGGAAATGAATTTATCACCAAATAAAGCCACAGCGTCCATGTCGAGTTGTCGCATCAATTTATTAGCAATTTTGCTATTTGGTTTAATGAGAAGTGCTTGCTCTAAAGCCCAACGCGCATCATCTTCGTGACCGTTTTGTAACTCTTCAATCGCTAATTTCCAATATTGACGACTTGAAGTGTAAGCAGGTCTAACTTTCGTATCTTCCTCGCTAACTGCTGGCTGCTGTTGAACAATATCCGGCTCAATCGTTTGCTTTGGAGCCTCAATCGTTATTTCCTCATCAATAAAAATATCATCATCAAATCCATTTGAATCACCAGAAGGTAGATTGGCACAGGAGACAGTGGTTAAAACGCTTGCAAGAAGCAGAGATAACGGGGGAATACGATCCAAATGAGGAATTAACTGATTCACAATAACAAACCTTTTAATTAAGCGAATTTTTGGGGGATTTTAAGTGGAAAAAATTAGATGCGCCTTATTTTTGATCAATAAAGCCGTTTGGGTATGGAATATGTTAGTGAAGCTCTGGCTTAGTGGAAGCGTGAAATGATATATATTTTCCTCGTCAGCTCATAAGTATTAACGCTGTGATGTCTCGCGGAATAACTTAATCTGTTCATAAGATTTATCAGGATTGGCAATAATTTCATTCGCCAAGAACCAATAAGATAATAATTAATGGAAACAATCAAAGCGGTGACGATTGAACGGCATCTCTTCATGAAAAGATGCTGCTAGCGCTTATAACAAACTTAAGCACATAGCGCTTATTGGGAAAATATACTGAGGAAAAACACTTATAACACACGCCCTAGATATTCAAAAAGATAAATCAAACCTCTTCAAATAACGCGTTATCAATTTCAATTCGATTTCTACCCTTGTTTTTAGCTTCATATAAGGATTTATCAACTCTTTCGATGAAATCCTGAATACCTTCATCATCACCATAACTTGCAATACCTGCTGAAAAAGTTGGTAAAGCCTTGGATTGACCATTTAGCTCAAGTCGAAATTCATTTGCGCGTTGTTGAACTTTTTGCAGTGCTTGCAAAGCGCCATCAATATTCGTATTGGGAAAGATTACAGCAAATTCCTCCCCCCCATAGCGCGCTACAAGATCAGGTTGGCGAAAGCTGGATAGAATTTTTCTCGCATAAGTTTTTAAAACAATATCACCTGAATTATGCCCAAAATTATCATTGATAGATTTAAAGTAATCAATATCTATTAATGCAACCGTGAGGTTGTGTCCGTAGCGTTTAACTCGACCAATTTCGTATTTCAAGCGTCTTAAAAATGCTCTTCGATTGGGAAGCTGAGTTAATTCGTCCGTTAGACTGAGAAGCGTAACTCGATCAAGTTCATCATTTAAACGTAACGTATCTTCCTGGATGGAATGAACGAATCCTGAAAGTTCTTGTAAATTACGCGCCATTTTTTGATGACCTCGTAACACTTTCTCCAATTCTTTTAATACCGCGGATTTTTTTTCTTCGAATTCAAGATCATTATCAATGCTTTTTAACGAAGCCAGTTCCACTTCTAACATAACAGCAAACTCTTCACTTTTCGCAATGCTTTCCGAAAGATGATTTGCTGAAATAAATTGCTTCAGAGAGTTTTCAGATTTCCCCAAATTATTACTCACGCCTGCATTAGTTTCCTGTGAATCAATTTTGCTAATAATCGAGTGTTCTTCGAGATCAACCTGAGTTGAAATTGATTCTACTGTATTTATATCCATACTTAAGAGACCGAAAGATTGAAGCAATGGTTCCAAAGCAATGGAAATTTCTTCCGGCGAAATTGAATCAAGCAACGTTATGCTATCCGCAAATGATTCAACACAATGTTGTAATGCTAATCGTTGTTCTGGCGTAACCGGAGAAATCAAATTTGATTGCAGTAATTTGATTTGATCATTTATGGATGAACCTGCGTTCACATGAATAGAAAAAGAGGTCAGTATCAGTGATATCAAACTTCGCAATAATTGCTCAGTTTCAGCCTGTTCGGATTCATAGGCTTCAACTAATTGCAGCGCTTGAGAATGCAAAAATTCATCTTCAGCAATTGGTTTGCAACTGTCTAAAAAGCCAATTACTTTAAGTATATTTTCAGATCGTGAATAGCTTAGAGCCGTTCGGGCATGCATGGATTTCCCCCTCATACAGGCTCTCTGTACCCCTTTGTTTGAACATTAACAGTAAGCTCAATCGGATTACCGGATATTGAGCGCAAAGTTATGATTTTTCAGGGTTTTACAAGAGAGCTAAAATCCCCACATAAACATTATTATATTTTTAGGCGTATGTAGTCTTGTTAACAGAACTGTGAATACATTTAAATTGTTCCACAGTTCTTCGCTTATCAGAATTGATTATAGAGGGGTTTTTAAAAAATTAAACTGAATACTTTTTTAAATCAGTCAGGGACAATTGCCTAAGCAACGAGTTGCAATGCCAACGCATCCAAATTATCGTGCCATTGCATAATATCTTCCATGATATTTTCCAGATCTTTCTCTTTTAATTCATACTTTTGCATCAAAGTTGGGGGTATTTCATCACTACTGGCATCACCAACACCGATTTTTTTCAATAATGCATTTGCGATAACAAGGATATGCACCATCTCCTCACTTTCCCCAGAATAGGCTAACTTGTGATGATTCTTAATGACAGCTTTAAAATTCGCTGGCAATCCCCAGGCATCCACCAAAATACTGCCAACCATTGCGTGAGTAACACCTAAAATATTTTTCTCTAATACTTCTAAAGATAAGTCCTTTTTGAGGGCCACCGACTTGTTAAATGTGGCAAATTTCTTCGGAAAAACATGCCCCAAGGCCAGAAAACCAATATTATGAATCAATCCGTACAGATAAGCAGAGCCGGGTTTGATATCACAACCAGGAATCTTACTCACCAAAGCTTGGGTCAAAGCGGCACAATAGACAGAATGACGCCATATAGATTTGGCCCCTAGCGGTCCATTCATTGGCCCTTCAAATTGCTGACCTAGCGCCAGTGCTAACGCGATATTCAGGCTCAAATCCACACCAAGGACATGGTATATAGCTTCCTGAACGGTATCCAATTTACCTTGATAGGAGAAGAACGGACTGGATGAATAAGCAATAATTTTTGCACTCACCACCGGATCAGACTCAATTAAATTGACCAACTCCTCTAATTCAAAGTCTTCTGAGGTTTTAAGCGTAATGAGACGTTTTGCAACATCCGGCATGGCAGGCAAACGGGTACCACTATGAAATTGGGTGTGCACGGTTTTTTCATTCAGCAACACGCCAACAGTACTTTTATCACTGGCATGCGGTTCACTATCTTGTTGTCTTTCAATAATTGAAGAATGATCATGAATAGATTTGGTAAAGGTTTTTTTCTTAGCCCCTTGAAACAGCGCATAAAAACCTTTTTTATCAATTTCGATAAAGTTATCACCCAATCCCACATCAATCAGGTATTTTTGATGGCCCAATAGTGCCGCGTCGGCAATCATAGGAATGTGAAACAGACGACCAAAAGGTGGTAAATGACGAATTGAAAATCCTTGAAATTGTTTTTTATAACGATGGCCAGAATCGAGCTGTAGTTTGCGTTTAGTCGAGCTGGATAAAGCCTCAAAATCAAGACCATCGTGCGCAGCAAATGCGGCTAACACTGGTCCTTGGTCATCGGAGAAAAGCACGACCTTGATAGCACATGCATCGATTGTTTTAGCATAAACAGAAAACTGGAAAGTTGATTCGGTTTTAACATTTGCATGTACAGTGTATTTGATAAACAGCTCATCCAGAAATTTCTGGACCTTTTCCATGACCACTTGCGTCTCCTAACTCACTCAGATTAATGAAATTTGATGACTTTAACGCTGTATCGGTATTTACTTTACGATACTTTATTTAATTTCATTCACTTTGTGACGGACACAATACTATACAAAAATAGTGGTTACATTGACGATGCTTGCTTTAATTCTTCTTCCACAGGCTGGGTTTCTGCGGCGATAGTCAAGGTAGGAGGTACACCTTGAACGTACCAGGCGTTCTTATTTTCATTCAAAGTTGCCAACAATTTCATATTTATCACAGTATCTGCATTACAACTGATGTAATTTGCGTTCATCGGTAAACCAACAAATGCTAGATCTGCAATAACATTTAAGAACTTGCGATAAGTCAATTCCTGTTCCAGGCGTAATTTGCGATTCAGGTCCGCTTTTGACATACGCAATGAAAAGTTGAGATTACGCCATTGCGATTTAATTTCCGTACTGCAACGGGCATTGCCAATTTCAGATAAAAACGTGGCTTTGGAAAAGTCCATCATAGTGCCCACATTATGTACCGGTAATTCTTTATCCAGCATCGGATCCATACAAGTTAGTCGTAACCTATCGCAGGGCATCAACTTTACCCATTGTCCATTGTGGGAGAAATTTACCGGCTGCACAATTTGCAACATTCGCCGGGTTTGGCGTTGAATTTTAACACCCGCAGACTGCACCAAAAATAAAAAATTGGTGGCAACATTATTCATATGAGGAAATTCCGGCCCTTCCACATCGACACGAACATTGTCGATTTGCAATGCATATAAAACAGCCAGGAGAAATCGAAAGGAATTACTGTCAAAATCTCGATCGCCAGACAATGCATGCTTCAATAGAGAGCCGTTAATACCGGTTCTTAACAACACGGTTGGTCTGACATCAATCCGACGAATAACAATACCCGTGTTTTCGGGTGCTGGATTCAATGAAAAGCGGATGGTTTCCCCAGTTAACCGTCCTTTACCCTTGGCATAAATAGATGTAGCGATAGTTTGTTGCTTCATTTCCTGAATTCCGTTTTTTTCTTTAGGCTAAAGAAAATTTCATGCCAGATTTGGCGATTTCTGCAAAGAAATTACGGTGCAAACCGCTGAAAATCATTATTCGGTGAGTTTGCAAACAACTTGAGTTCTATAGCAGTAATTTCACTGACTATCCGATCAGGTTTTATCCACTCTTGCGTTACACACTTGAATGAATCCTGGCCACATCGGTTAATTTTTGTGAGTGAGCACAAGTACTCAATGGGAAAATTCCAATTCTTTCTATAATATGACGACAGATCAGCTCGAACGCGACAACATGAATTTATTGTTATAAAAAACAACGTTCGATACTGATCAATTCACAATCAAAACGAAGAAAGGTAGCGATTTTAATGTTAGAAGCGAAAAGCTGTGTGCCTTGTCAACGAGGTGGACCTACACTCCCAGCAGAAGAGGCAATAAACCTGGGTAAAGAAGCACCCGAATGGGAAATTTTTGATAATTACAGCAAAATTCAACGACGGTATGAGTTTCCAAATTACGTTAAATCACTGGAATTTGTTAATAAAGTCGGAGAATTGTGCGAAAGTGAAGGACATCATGCAGATATCACCTTCGGTTGGGGTTATTGTTCTGTCCTGTTCTACACACATAAAATCAAAGGCTTGCATGAGAATGATTTTATTATGGCGGTGAAAACGGATGAAATATATCGCACAGAAACGGCGTAAAAACGCATAAAAAAACTACGGCTAAGCCGTTATCAGGTTAAATAAACAGGCTGGATTAATGTAAATTCAGTCTGTCGTTTCTATGCAACATGAACAAATATGCATCAATAATATGGATCAGATCACTGCTTCCAAACGCATTGACCACCGGATGCTTTAGCAATTGCCTCTAGTCGTTCATTGTGCATTTTCAACTCATCATCATTGGCATATTGCACCTTTAACGCTGGTCTGTCTGCACTCAACCGCTTAATTCCTGAACTTTGTTGCCCATCGTCACCACTTCCATCATCACTCAACAACAAACTTACCTGACCACCGGTCATCATCAGGTAAACATCAGCCAGAATCTCGGAGTCAAGTAATGCGCCGTGCAACTCCCGATGGCTATTGTTTACATCGTAACGTTTACACAAAGCATCGAGATTGTTCTTTTGGCCGGGGTGGATTTTTCTTGCAAGCGCCAGGGTATCCAACACGCCACAAATATCGTCCACCTTGCCCCACTGAGAACCCAACATGTTCAGCTCGTGATTGATGAAGCCCACATCAAAGGGGGCGTTATGGATAATTAACTCTGCGCCTCTGATATAATCAATAAAATCTTCAGCAACATCGGCAAAACGGGGCTTATCTGCGAGAAATTCCTGCGTTATACCATGAACTTGCAAGGCACCTTCATCAATTTCGCGATCCGGTTGGATATATTGATGATAATGATTACCAGTCAGCTTTCTATCCACCAACTCCACGGCACCAATTTCTATGATGCGATGTCCCTGGCTGGGTTCTATACCCGTGGTTTCCGTATCAAGTACGATTTGTCTCATCTGTTTTCCTGTAACATGTTGTCGATGGCCAAATTAGCCAGTTCATCTGCTTTTTCGTTTTCAGCGTGACCACTATGCCCCTTCACCCAGTGCCAGCTAATTTCATGTTTTTGCGCCAGTTCATCCATTGTTTGCCACAGGTCAGCATTCTTAACCGGTTGTTTACTAGCAGTTTTCCAGCCGCGTTTTTTCCAGTTTTGAATCCATTCCGTAATACCTTTTTTCACATAGGTGGAATCGGTAGTGACTGCCACCACACAGGGGCGCGTAAGTGCTCGCAAGGCTTCAATCACCGCTGTCATTTCCATGCGGTTATTGGTTGTATCTGGTTCGGCACCATATAAGGTTTTTTCCGTATTATTGAATCGCATTAACGCACCCCAACCACCGGGGCCAGGGTTGCCGCGACAGGCGCCATCAGTAAATATTTCAACTTGTTTTTTTGACATTATTCTCTATTGTTTCGATAAATCCGGGCAAAACCCCGGAGCGCCGACGTAAAAACCAACGCGGACGGATTGGTGTTAATGTAGATACCTGTTTTTTCGCCACCATCACATAAACAGCCCCAAATGCCGGCCAGGCTTTGCCTCCCAATTTATCGAGAAAGCTGCTTTTCCGTACAATAAAAGGACTGGTAAGGGGTAAGCGGAAGAAAAAGGTCTCAACGTTTTCGATTTCAAATCCTAGCAATACCAGCCAGTCTTTGATGCGCGATGGACTAATGAATCGCAGTTTCCAGGGCGTTCTACCATGCCACAAATTGGTAACATGCCGCATACCCCAACTACTCCAGGGGTTAAAACCCAACACCACAATTTTACCTTCAGGAACCAGAATGCGCTCCATTTCACGCAACACCAGATGAGGCGCCATATCAACATCAAGCGTATGTTGCAGAATGACAGCATCCACGCTATCCGAAGTAATCGCCAGTTTACTGGCATCTGATCGCATATTTAGCAAAACTGACGAGTTTTCATCATCCATATCAACGATAAGTTTGTGACGAATCAGGCAATCATCGAGATAGGAAGAATCCATGTGATTGGACACCTGCAACAGGTGATAGCCAAAAACATTCGGTACAACATCTGATAGCACCCTGCATTCCTGTTCTGCGAGCGCTTTACCCAATGGGGATTGGTACCACTTTCTTAACGCATGTCGCGCCTCAATAGAAGCACGATATTTTTCCAGCTGTTTCGATTGCTTACTGCTTTCGTTGCTAGCCACTCATACTCCATGAATTTTCATTCTATGCCAGACTCAATAACGCATCATAACGTAAATAAACATTTATTAATTTTTGTTATTAACCTTGAAGAAAGCTGCTGAATTTGATCAAGGAATAAGCAGCTTGTCCGTTAATACTAAAAATGGCATATGGGTTGCAATCACCCAACATGCATAATATTGTTTTATGGTAATATTTTTGAACTTTCGATTAACAGCTTTGTGAACCATCTCCCATAGTTCGTTAATAATTAAACGATACTATATTACACTGCAACCATCTATTACAGACTTGACAAAAACTTAACAGGGATTTGAAAAAACCAATGGTTATAAAAAAATTTGCTTCGGGTTTTTCGCTCTTTAGCGTTTTATTATTACTCACAGCATGTGCTAGCGATAACAAACTGCTAACACCAAACCAAACCGCTCAACCCATAATCATTGAAAAACAACAAAGCAGTAACCAACTGCAACAAACCGTAAAGCCTGATCCGTCACAATTGCGTGAACCACCTTTGTTCACTTATATGAAACCGCATATTGATCCAATTATGTGGACGAGTGAAACCGAAGACAAGCATTTAATATCTGTCGGTGATGCACAAATTGTGGGTCGTTTACCCGGCCAACGCGAACTGCCCTTCGAATTATTTGATGAAGCGGCAATGCCACACGACTTGCAAGAAAATGGCACCATCGTTTTTGTTCAGGAAGATCAACACAGTAATATTTGGAACAGAATCAGAAAAGGCTTTAGCTTACCGCATCAATCGCACAAACGGATTGACGCGAATATTCGTTGGTATGCCAAACATCAGAGTTATCTCGATCGCGTGGCCAAGCGCGCGGAAAAATACCTTTTCCACATTGTGGAAGAAGCGGAAAAAATGGATATTCCTTTGGAAATCGCCTTACTCCCGGTTGTGGAAAGTGCATTCCAACCCTTTGCTTATTCTCACGGTCGTGCGGCGGGTATTTGGCAGTTTATTCCTTCCACCGGAAAATTATATGGCTTAAAGCAAAACTGGTGGTATGACGGCCGCAGAGATGTGGTGGCATCCACTCGTGCTGCACTGAAGTTTTTAAAAAGTATGCGTAACTCCTTTGGTGGTGACTGGATGTTAGCACTGGCCGCGTATAACTCTGGTTGGGGCACAGTAACCAAAGCCATTAAGCGCAATAAACGCAAAGGCAGAAAAACCGATTTCTGGTCACTGGATTTACCGCGGGAAACCGAAGGTTATGTACCTAAACTGTTAGCCATCGCAGAAATCATTAATAATCCAAAAAAATACAATGTCAACCTGATCCCAATCAATAACCAGCCCTTTATGGCGCAGGTGGACATAAAGTCGCAAATTGATCTGGCGCTGGCGGCTGAGTTGGCAGAAATCAGTCTGGAAGAACTTTATATTCTTAATCCTGGCTACAACCGTTGGGCGACGGATCCCAAAGGTCCACACAAACTCATGGTGCCTGTCGACAAGGCAGAAACCTTTCAACAAAATCTTGCCGGTTTACCACAGGAAAAACGTTTATCCTGGGTACGGCACAGTATCCGTAAAGGCCAGTCCTTACTGGCTATTGCAGACAAATACAACACCACGGTTGGGTTAATCAAAAACGTCAATAATATTCGCGGCAACCTGATTCGTGAAGGCCAAAACCTGGTCATACCGGTGGCCTCGCGCAAAGGAAAAACCTATTCCTTAAGTGCTGAGCAACGACAGCTGGCCTTACAAAACACCAAACGCAAAGGTAAGGAAAAAGTCACCTACCGTGTCAACAGTGGCGATACTTTCTGGTCCATCTCACGGAAATTTAACGTTGGTTACCGCAGCCTCGCGAAATGGAACGGCATGGCTCCACGAGATACCTTACGCCCAGGACAAAAATTAACGGTGTGGACTAAAAACGGCGCAATACATCGTGCATCATTTTCACCACATGCATCCAATCTGGTTACGCAAAAAATTAATTATAAAGTCCGACGCGGCGATTCGCTGGCGCGTATCTCGCGTAAGTTCAATGTCGAAATTCGCGAATTGTTCAAATGGAATCGTGGCTTGAAAAAGAATAAATATCTACAGCCGGGACAACGCCTAACTTTATATGTAGATGTTACTCAGCAAGCTGGTCGAACTTAATAATCTTTCCTCTACTATAAAAAAGCCTGACTGGCCAACCGCCATCAGGCTTTTTTTGATTCTCTTGCTTTCTCACCTGAATTTTTGTTTCAAAATCCTTCACCCAAACTATTAGTTTAGCATTGTAAAAAAAACGTCATCTAACTGGTTTACAGTACAACTGCTTAACTCACAGTCATTGAGCTGAAAGCCCTATTCAGAACAACAAAAAATGAGATTGCGGAGAGTTTTTTGACGCACATTAAAATAATATTGCTAAACCTGAACACCGGATTCATTAGAATTTTAATCATAATCAGTATGGTGTTTATGCTTCCTGCCTGTTCATTTTTTATCTCCTCATCAACAAAACAGTTTTCAGAAAACTTATCTAGCGTTATTCAAAACCATGACGAACCGGAAACCGTTGCCGCAGGTATTCCTGCTTATTTATTAATGATGGAAACCATGTTATTACAGGCCCCTGAAAACGCTTCCCTACTGACTTCTACAGCATCACTTTATGGTGTTTATGCCGGCATGTTAGTTAAAGACAAGCAGCGAAAGAAAGTTCTTGCAAATAAAGCATTCAATCTAAGTGAGCGAATGATTTGTTTGCATGATGAAAAGTATTGCGGAATTAGCTCACTTAAAAATGCCGAATTCGAAAAGCTGTTAAATGAATCCAACGAAGACAACATTGAAGCATTGTTTCATCTCGGCTCTGCATGGGCCAGCTGGGTTCAAACTCACAGTGAAGACTGGAATGCTGTTGCGCAGCTTGCCCAAGTGAAAGCAATCATGCGTCGTGTTATTCAGGTCAACGAAGAATTACAATTTGCCAGCGCCCACACTTATCTGGGTGTAATGGAAACAATAGTCCCACCAGCCATGGGTGGCAATGCAGAAGCCGCTGAAAGCCACTTTAAACGCGCATCGATCCTCGCACCCAATAATTTGCTTAATAAAGTTTATTACGCGAGACATTATGCACGCGCAATTTATGATCAGGAGCTCCATGATAAATTGCTTCACACTGTCATTAACAGTAGTGCAGAAATACAAAACCTCACCTTGATTAACACCATAGCAAAAGCAGAAGCCCGCACTTTACTCGCCAACGGCGAAGACTATTTTTAGATTTAAAGAGAAATAACGCATGAGAATTTTAAGCACACTGAGTGTATTGCTTGTTACTTGCCTGATGATAAGTAACGGCCATGCAGCAACCACATTAAAAATTGCAACCTTATCGCCAGACGGATCATTCTGGATGCAAAAAATGCGTGAAGGTGCAAATGAAATAAAAAAACAAACCAATGGCCGGGTTAAATTTAAATTCTACCCAGGCGGTGTTATGGGTGATGATAAAACCGTTTTGCGAAAAATGCGATTTGGACAATTACATGGTGCCGCATTTACCAATGGTAGCCTCAATATTTTTTACCCGGACATTCAACTTTACAACTTAATACTAAAATTCAAATCGTTGGATGAAATCGATCACATCCGCAAACATTTCGATCCCATTCTGCAAAAAGGTTTGGAAGATAACAAAATTGTTTCATTGGGATTTGCTGAAATTGGTTTTGCATATTTAATGTCAACCAAACCCATTGCCAGCATTAACGATTTACGTAATCAAAAAGCCTGGGTACCTGAAAATAACAATATTGCACAGGCCGCTATTGAAGCATTCTCAGTATCTCCAATTCCACTTTCCATTCGCGATGTTTTAGTTGGCTTACAAACCGGCATGGTCAATGTGGTTGCAGGCTCACCTGTCGGTGCGCTGGCCTTGCAATGGCACACTCAAGTGAAATATATCACTGACCTACCACTTTCGTATATATTCGGTGTTTTGGCCATGGATTCAAAGGCTTTTAAAAAAATATCTACAGCTGATCAAAAAATTGTTCGTCAAATCATGGGTGATGCCATTCAAGAAATAGAAAAAAGAAATCGCACGGACAATGTCGCAGCTATAGAGGCAATAAAAAATCAGGGGATCGAGTTTATCAAACCTTCGGAACAAGCAGCTACCGAGTTGAGAGAGCTAATTACTGGTGCAAATCAGCAATTAACTAAAACCGGAAAACTTTCTCAACATGCTGTTGATAAGCTCAACCAACAACTTGCCCAACTACGATTAAAACAAACTCAACCATGAACAACAGTCCGGGTTCAATTCAACGGCTATTAGTCTATTTAGGAAAAATAGAAGCAGGTTTATTATTGGGATTGTTACTATCCATGATTTTGTTGGCTGTCATCCAGATTTTTCTTCGCAACTTTCACGGCACCGGTATTATCTGGGCAGAATCACTGGTGAGAATTCTTGTGCTATGGACTGCGGTAATTGGCGCCATGCTGGGCAGTCGTAAAGGCCAGCATATTGCCATTGATGTGATTAGTAACATGGTAACGGAAAAAAACAAGCGCATAATTCAATTTAGCGTTAATCTGTTTACTGCTGTGGTTTGTTCAATTGTGGCTTACTACAGTATGGAGTTTGTATGGATGGAATATCAGGATGGCGGTATTGCTTTTGCGTCAGTTCCCAACTGGCTTTGTGAATCCATCATTCCCATCGCTTTTTTTATAATTACCATCCGCTATATCCTCCTGGCTTTTGCTGCACTTAAAGAAGAAGTACCCGCACTATGATAACTGCATTACTGATCTGTCTCGTGGTGTTAATGTTGATTTTGGGCGCACCGTTGTTTGTGATTATTATTGCAGCCACGCTAATTGGCTTTTCAAGCGCTGAAGTTGATTTGTCGATTATCGCCATCGAATTATATCGCATTGCTGACACACCTCTGCTACTCACGTTGCCCTTGTTTACTTTTGCTGGCTATATTCTTTCCGAAAGTAAAACATCCGAACGTTTGCTGCAACTAACACAAACCTTTTTTGGTTGGATGCCATCAGGATTGGCCGTAGTTGCTGTTATCAGTTGTGCAATATTCACGGCACTCACCGGCGCATCTGGCATTACCATTGTAGCCCTGGGTGCTTTGCTACTGCCAGCATTGATAAAAGCAGGATACAACGAAAAATTCAGCCTCGGTCTGGTCACTACAACCGGTAGTTTAGGTTTATTATTACCGCCGTCCATTCCGTTAATTCTCTACGGCATTATTGTTCAGCAAATGAATCTTGGGCAGGAATTTGATCTGGAAGAATTGTTTCTTGCCGGGCTGCTACCTGCAGCACTTATGATAATTTTATTATCAGTATGGGTAGTCTGGAACAATCGTCATATAAAAATCGAAAAAATTCCTTTTTCCATAAACAATGCGGTCAGTGCTATTCGAGATTCAATCTGGGAATTACCTTTACCCTTTTTCGTTATCGGTGGTATATTCAGCGGTATATTTGCCATATCTGAAATTGCTGCAGTCACCGCACTTTACGTATTAATTATTGAAATTTTTATTTACAGGGAAATTCGATTTTCCCAATTACCGAAAATTACAGTAGACGCTATGCAAATGGTGGGCGGAATTTTATTAATCCTCGGTGTATCTCTAGCCTTCACCAGTTTTCTAATTGATGCTGAAGTGCCTACAATATTATTTGAATGGATTCGTGAGCACATTGATAGCAAGCTGACATTTCTTATCCTACTCAATATTTTTCTACTACTGCTTGGTGCAATCCTGGATATTTTTTCCGCACTTATTATTATGGTGCCTTTGATTGTACCGGTGGCATTGGGTTATGGCATACATCCGTTGCATCTCGGTGTGATTTTTTTAGCAAACATGCAAATAGGTTATTTCACACCACCCGTAGGTATGAATTTATTCATCGCCAGTTATCGCTTTCAACGACCGATAACTGAACTCTACAAAGCCACACTCCCGTTTATGTTTGTGTTATTAACCGCGGTATTGATCATTACTTATGTACCCGAATTAAGCACATGGTTTATTGAAACACCTGAAAAATAAAATACGGTTTAATTTATCACCACTTCATCTCTTTTTGTCAGAGGCATTCTGTCACTTTATAATTTATAGACTATACTTACAGCTTAACGTTTTTATTTTCCTCTTTTGAGAAGTGTCAACTGTAAGGATATAAAATGGATAATCGTACTCTAACAACTATACTAATATTGTTAATTTTTAGTTTTCTTAGCCCCAGCCATGCATCATCAATAAATTACGGCGCCCTTCAAAGCGATGATGACGGAACAACAGAGATAATCTCCGACAGTTTAAATAACGTCGAATGGTTAAGACTGGATGCGTTAGCAAATTTAAACTATGCGCAAACTTTGACTAGCACTTCATCAGTTGGTGCCTATAACAACTGGAACATCGCACATAATTTTCACGCACAACAATTCATTGATGCAATGTTTTCACCGGACACTCCAACATGCAGTATTAACACAGGCCCAAATTGCGGCAACCCAGCTTATAACGATGGCGACTTCGGAGGTAATTTTGATCCGAGTTCGGAATTGGTATTTTTCATTTCAGATAATAACATTGGCCAGGAAGTTGGCCTGATTACATTATCCGCATCAGGAATAACTAAAGATGATGAATGGGCTTCTATAGATGACTCAGACAAATTCAGTTTGGCTGGCGCAAATTCAGCGCTCCCCATAAGTTGGCTATTATATCGGGAGATGAATACTGGCTCGATACCCGAACCCCTGCCAACTACACTGATCACTATCGGCTTAATCGGTATTGCTATTAGCAGGAAAAGAAAAGTAGAGGAATTAAAAAAGTAGAAAATGCATCAAAGTGAAAATCTTACAACATGCTTTGAGTATTGATAAGAAATACAGAATTTGAAAATTATCGACAGGTAATAAAATTGGTAGCGGGGACCGGATTTGAACCGATGACCTTCGGGTTATGAGCCCGACGAGCTACCAGGCTGCTCCACCCCGCACCTGATTGATGGCGTGCATAATACCATGTAAATTCGTTTTTTCAACTATTTACAAAATCTTTTTTAGAAAATGTTTCAATTTACAGAAACACGCTAAAAATTCTTGATTTTCAAGAAAATTTTACAGGCTGATTTCAGATTGCAAGCCTTTTTTACAATAATTTGCAACGATTTCCAGCCGCTGCAGTCTCTTCCTGTAAACCATTAGCCTTAACTTTAATAAACTCTCCGCCAACCAAGAAAGCGAACATTATAGATAGAAGGTATATGCTGTCTTACCGAACAAATCACCCCGAGATTCACCGCCGAGGTAAAACATTGGGAAAGCCTGCAATTTACGTTATGATAGCTTTCACATTTATTCACAGATATCAAACTATTAGACATCAATAACTTATGAAAATATTAGCTGATTTTTTTCCCATCATTCTATTTTTTATTGCCTACAAAATGTACGACATTTATGTCGCAACCGCCGTCGCCATTGTCGCTGCCGCATTACATGTTATTTATTCTTATATAAAGCACAAACATGTTGAAAAAATGCAATGGATTACCCTTGGTTTGATTGCCGTACTGGGTGGTTTAACTCTCGCCCTACAGGATGAAACTTTCATTAAATGGAAGCCGACAGTGGTCAACATGCTTTTCGCCATCGCCTTTTTAGGCAGTCAGTACATTGGCGAAAAGTCTTTCGTAGAACGCATGATGGGTGGCAGCATTTCCTTACCCAAAGAAATGTGGATCAAACTAAACTTAAGCTGGGTTGGCTTTTTTACCTTTCTCGCCCTTAGCAATGTTTACGTCATGTATAACTTCGATACAGACACATGGGTAAACTTTAAATTATTTGGCATGATGGGATTAACTTTCGCGTTTATTCTCATTCAAGGTTTTTACTTAACACGTTTCTTGAAACAAAATGAGTTGGAAGGAGAAGAAGGTTAATGTTGTACGCCATAATTAGCCAGGACGTTGAAAATAGTCTGGACAAACGATTAGCGGTGCGACCTGCGCATCTCGAGCGCTTACAACAACTACAAGAGCAAGGAAGATTAATTCTTGCTGGCCCGTATCCGGGTATTGATAGTGAAGACCCTGGCCCGGCTGGTTTTACTGGCAGTCTTGTTGTAGCGGAATTCCCTAACCTGGATGAAGCGCAAGACTGGGCTGATAACGATCCTTATCTTACAAATGGTGTATACCAAAAAGTTACGGTTAAACCCTTTAAAAAAGTCTTTCCTCAATCTTTATAAAACAAACATCAAACGGATAATTCTGAAGCATGAAAAGTCAATTTTCCAAATTTAAAATCGCCGCTGCTTTTGCTGCTACTTTATTTTCACAATATTCTTTGGCAGAAGAATCGGCAAATGTGATTGCATCTGTCAATGGCACTCCGATTACCAACGAAGTTTTCTCCATGTATGTGGAAAAACGCATTGGCGTACCACCTGGCAGCGCTTTTCCTGAAAACAAACGCAATGAAATGATTCAGGAATTAATTCAACGTGAACTCATTTATCAGGATGCAGTGAATCAAGGTTTAGACAAACAGGAATTTGTTCTTATGCAAATCCAGGAACAAATTCACAATACCCTGACTCGCATTCGCATCAGCAAACTGTTACAGGAAAATCAACCTTCACACGAAATGATGCAGGAAATTTATCAAACACAAATCGTCGATCCTGCATCAAAAGAATACAAAGCGCGACACATACTGTCCAAAACAGCTGATGACGCCAACGCCATCATTCTATCACTTAACAAAGGCGCAGACTTTGAGAAACTGGCAAAAGAAAAATCAACTGGGCCATCGGCCAATGTTGGCGGTGATCTCGGCTGGTTTTCACCCAATCAAATGGTGAAACCTTTTTCTGAAGCCATAGAAAAGTTAAAACCCGGAGAACACAGCAAACGCCCAGTTGAAACCCGCTTCGGCTGGCATGTAATTAAACTGGAAGAGGCACGTACAGTTGAGCCACCACCATTCGAATCGGTGGAAGATCAAGTGGTCAAAGTCGCGCAAAATAAAATTATTCAGGATTATCTGGACAAGTTAAGAAAAGACGCAAGTATCGAAGTTAAGTAACACAAAAGCCCGTAATTATTATTACGGGCTTTTTGTTTAAGCGATTGTAGATCACAGGTTTTTTTTATAGTTAAATTTTCCAAGTCGGGCAAAACCGAAAAGTTACTAACGACTCCCATTAGCCAAAATTACTCTTAAATGTGTAATTCAGTATAAATGTTTGAATGGCAAGTATGCATTTGCAGACGTTCCAGCCGCTCGGTCTAGATGCCTGCTTTAATTGATGAGCATAAAGACTGAATTCACTTTAAAACTATTGACACACTAGCAATAATAACTATTTTTATTCATTGATCACGCAAAAACCGTTACCGAGTGGGTCTGCACAATAAGCAATAGACCCCCAATCACCACTTTCTCCACCTTCATGTAGCCCGCCTAATCTAACAACCCTTTCAACAACCGCATTAACATTTTCGGTGAGGAAATCCAAATGAACAGGTGTCCAATGGCGTTTATAGTCTCGAACAATTTCATTTGATACTAGAGGTTTCGTTCCAGCTTCTTTTTCTTGAAGATATATATCGCAATTCTCCGTAGAAAGAACAACCATATCAGAATCCTGGTCACGAATTTTTTTACAGCCAAGCGCTTCAACATAGAAAATCTCTGCTTGTTTCAAATTTGATACATCAATACTCACTGAAATCTTTATCATAGAATATTCTCCTTAACGTTTGTATTGGTGCAAAAGTGTGGGGGAAACTGCCAGCACGGAGATGAGTCTGATTTTAATTGGCCTTGTTCGACCTATAATTTCTTTATGTAAACAGAATAGTTTAAACCATGTATATTATCGGCTTTAGAATAATATACAAACCCATTCTTTTGATACATGGATAATGCGATTTTCATAACCTCTGAAGTATGAATCGCCAATATTTTTGCATTATCTCTCATGCACCTGGCTAGACACTCCTGAAATAATCTTTTGCCAATTCCCTTGCCACGATATTAAGGAGAAACTACTAACATTCTCAGGATGGCCCAGTCTTGATCGAAAAATTTTTGCTTTGGAATTTTGGGCCCTGCATATCCGACTGCCCCAACAATGTTTGAATTGACTTCTGCGACTATCAACTCGCAGGACTGCGACCAATTGGACATTTTAGAAATTCGTTTTTTAAAACCCTCCCAATCACCATAATTTTGAGCGTACTGTTCGAAAGCGGATGGTGCTACTTTATCAACTTGAGATTCGTCGTTAATTTGATAATCTCTTATTAAAATATCCATTCTTTTACCCTAGGCTAACGACAACTGATCTATCAGAAGTCTAAGCGATATTTTAAAAATTTTTAATAGAATAAATGTTAGTTCTTTTGATATTCAAGTTTATCAAGTGACATTATGATGTCGTCAAAGCACTCACCATCAATGTAATAGCTACCAACAATTCTCGATATTTGTTTAAAACCACATTTTTCATAGCATCTAATTGCGCGGACATTGTACTCCAGGACAGTAAGATATATTGTTTCTAAAGCAAGACTATTGAAACCATGGTTGACTAAAAGAAGGAGGGATTCTGTTCCTAATGATTTCCCCCAATTCTGTTTTTCAAATATGCCGATTGCGATTTTCGCAGATTGTTTGACCATGTCAAAATCATGAAAGAAAGCATTGCCGATAATTTCATCATTTGAAAATATGAACCAAAAGTTTGGGTTTCTATCCAATTCCTGAAGTGAAGTAAATAATTTCTCTTCAGAAGTAAAATTCGAGTCAGCTTCGTTTTCTCCCACAAGATGAAAAAATTCACTGGACGGCTTAATACACTTAAGTTTGGAGTAGTCCTCAATTTGAAATACTCGCAAAGTGACCTGTTTGCCTGTTAAAGTATTTACTGGATTCAAATTCAAAACCTATGCAGTACATTGGCCCAAAGTAAGGATTAAAGGGCATACCCCTCTTGAAAGTTCTTGTTAATCACCATTACTTTCCCAGTTCGTTTTTTCAATTTTATACAATACATGCTCCCTAAGTGGGCTGTTTTCTGGAATCATAGGATGTTCAAAATTAGACATGGTATTTTTTAATTTTAATCGCTCCATAACAGATCTTGACTTCATATTTTCGACCACAGCAAACGAATACACTTCATGCAAATTTAAATTATTAAACGCAAATTCAAGCGCTGCTTTGCCAGCTTCTGTGGCATATCCTTTTCCCCAGTATTGCCTCGCCAGCCTCCAACCGATTTCTACGCAAGGATTAAAAGGGAGTTCATAGTGTGGCTCATGAAGACCTACAAATCCGATAAATGATTTATCATTGTAAGCGTTCAATATACCACGTTATATTCAGTTAGCCAGATCGCCTGCTAATATCTTCTTCGACATTAATCGAGAGGAGAGCCGCAATGTCAAATCACGCTTCACCCATTAATCTTACTATCGATCAACACCCAAAGAAAATTCGCCGTAGCCAATCGCAATGGCAAGCCATCTTCAAAGAATTCACACTCAGT
>Ga0316207_10000599_pt1 | contig 54626 bp, 45 predicted proteins | sample 6weekpyrite_MG_FD_204943 | JGI IMG/M metagenome (GOLD analysis project Ga0316207, IMG submission 204943) | Microbial mat bacterial communities from mineral coupon in-situ incubated in ocean water Damariscotta River, Maine, United States -... | ecosystem: Environmental > Aquatic > Marine >...
CCATTCCATGGTGAGCGCAAATTCAATTTCCATCACAGGCGTATCTAATATCCATGTACCTACAAGATAAGAAAAGTAAAAAATGGGTGGCATGGTAATGGGATTGGTGATCCAAACTAAGGCGACTGCAAGTGGTAAATTTACTCGAAACAGTAAAGCACCTGCTACAGCAAGCACCATTTGAAAAGGGACAGGAATAAACGCACAAAATAAACCGACCGCAAATGCGCCACTGACTGAACGTTTATTCAGATGCCAAAGATTAGGCGCCAGGACTAAGCGACCGAACATGCCAAGGGATTTATGCTTTTTTAGGGTTTCTTCGTCAGGTAAATAACGTTTGATAAATTTCTTAGGCATGACTGATTTTTATAATTATGTGTTAACTCTCATATCAATTATTTAGTGTAAATTGCTGATCTAGCATAAAGCATCTATTTAATTTGTCTATAGTAACTATTTATTAATCATGGCGTATTTTGGTTTTGATTAATACGTATACGGCTCCCGTACCACCGTGTTGTTCCTGGCTTGAGCTAAAGGCCAAAACATCTGGTATTTGTTTTAACCAATGGTTTACCATAGATTTGAGCTTGGGTGAATTTTTTATGGATCCTTTGCCGTGAATGATAATTACGCATTTTTTACCCATGGATTGGCTACTAAGTATAAAACGACTGACTTGCTGGCGGGCTTGATCAATTGTTAATCCATGTAAATCCAAATTAGCTTCAATTGGCATTTTTCCGGTGCGCAGTTTTTTTAGTAATTTTGCCTGAACACCAGGGGTGGAAAAACTCACTTTTTCATCGCTTTTGACAGCGTGATGGTCTTGCGCATCGGACAAGCTATAGTCTATACAATCAGTATCGTCTAGCGAGCGATTAATTTGAGATTTTTTAAATGTTTTATGGGGCGGGGCATAATTGCCTTGTTTCAGCGGTTTTACATTTTCCATTGCTTCATCAAATAATGATCGGTCAGATTGGGAAAGTTTATTCTTTTTATTCATGAATTGTCCGTGTTGTATTAAGCTGGTATAGTTCCTATCCGTTTGATCAATTTTTGGTATAAGCCCTAACATTGTATAAATTATTGAGCCAAAACCGTTTCACTGCTTCTATAACAGCATTTCTAGCACCGTACTCGATTTTTCCGGAATTCACGTAGAGTAACTATGCTCAATCCAGAAAAATCTCCGTGCGATACCATAAATGCTGTTCTAGATGCTTCTGATCTCAATAATTCATACAACATTAGGGCAATTCATCTGTACACAATGTTTTTATTCATACAATTCTATCACTGGGAAACAGAATAATATGGATATATTGGTAAGTAATGATGATGGTTATCTCGCGCCGGGAATTATAATTCTTGCAGAAAAATTACAATCTATTACGCCGAATGTCACTATTGTAGCTCCAGAACGAAATCGAAGTGCATCAAGCAGTTCCTTAACATTAGAAAATCCCTTACGTCTAACCCAGGTTTCAGAGCGAGTGTATTATGTCGATGGCACACCAACAGACAGTGTGCATTTGGCAATCACAGGTTTGTTGGATAAAGAACCCGATATGGTAGTGTCTGGCATTAATAATGGTGCTAATTTAGGCGATGATGTTATTTATTCTGGTACCGTAGCGGCAGCCATTGAAGGGCGTTTTCTTGGATTACCAGCAATTGCTATTTCCTTAACAAGTTTTGAAGGAAAATATTACGAAACCGCTGCGTATATTGCATGTGAAGTCATACAACAATTACTACAGCATCCGGTGCCATCAGATACGATTTTGAATATAAATGTTCCCGACTTGCCTCTGTCAGAAATCAAAGGTATAAAAACCACCCGCTTGGGTAGTCGGCACAAGGCAGAGCCTGTGGTAAAAGGAACAGATCCACGGGGCAAAACGCTATATTGGATTGGCCCACCAGGTGATGAGCAGGATGCAGGCCCCGGCACAGATTTTCATGCAATTAGCGAAAATTATGTCTCGATTACACCATTACACGTAGATTTAACTCAGCACAAAGTGCTTGATGCAGTAAGCCAATGGGCTGAAGGTATTAAAATATGATTACACGACATCAGGGTATTGGTATGACATCCAAACGTACCCGTGAGCGATTGGTTTCTCGGCTGAGAGAAAGCGGAATACAGAATGAAAAAGTATTAAGCGTTATCGGCAACACACCACGTCACATTTTTGTTGATGAAGCCTTAGCTACTAGAGCATATGAAGATACAGCTTTGCCCATCGGTTTTGGTCAAACCATTTCTCAACCTTATATTGTGGCGCGTATGACTGAAGCATTATTTGCCAATGGCCCATTAAAAAATGTGCTTGAAGTTGGTACTGGTTCAGGGTATCAAACAGCTATTTTGGCGCAGATGGCAGAACAAGTTTATAGTGTTGAACGGATTAAGGATTTACAATTCAAAGCTCGAGCACGCTTGCGAGAGTTACGTTTAAATAATGTTCGCTATAAACATGACGATGGCACCATGGGTTGGCCAGAGCAAGGGCCGTTTGACGGAATTATTGTGACAGCTGCACCAGTGGAAATTCCGGAACAATTGTTGCGACAATTAGCCATTGGTGGTCGAATGTTGATTCCATCCGGTGACGACGGAAAACAACTTTTGCGATTAATTACGCGAACCGAAGAAGAATATGAGGAACAGTTATTGGATGGCGTGGCATTTGTTCCTTTACTCGATGGCGTGAATTAGCCGCTTAGCTAAGATAATATAATTTATATTCATTAATGAAACTATTTTCCCCTTTGTATGATAAAACTTTGCAGTGGTCGGCTCATCCAAATGCGCCGAGATACTTATCTGCGTTGAGTTTTGCTGAATCTTCATTTTTTCCTATACCACCGGATGTCATGTTGGCACCCATGTGCATTGCGAAACGGAAAAAAGCTTGGCATTTTGCTTTATTGACTACCATTTTTTCAGTAATCGGTGGCTTGTTTGGTTATTTAATTGGTTCTCTGGCTTTTGATTTGGTTGAGCCGTTGCTAAAAGATATGGGTTATTGGGACAATTTTCAAAAGGCCAGTGGTTGGTTTAATGAATGGGGTATCTGGGTTGTATTAATAGCGGGTTTTTCTCCTATCCCTTATAAAGTTTTTACAATAGCCGCTGGCGTTGTCGGTATGTCTTTATTACCCTTTGTTCTTATGTCGATATTAGGCCGTGGTGGACGTTTTTTTCTCGTTGCCGGATTGATGGTTTGGGGCGGCGAAAAAATGGAACAAACCTTGAAAAAGTATGTGGAAATTATTGGTTGGTTGGTCGTTGTGGCGGCAGTATTGGCTTACGTTTTTCTAAAGCATTAAACCGAATGCGATATGAAGTATTCGGGTTAAGATACTGAATGCAGCATAGAGCGTATGGAAATAAGGACTAATTTCAAGAAGTTATTTAGATCAATTCTAAAATATATCCTTGTAATAGCTATAGTTATTGTTCAAGGATGCGGCACTTTGGTGCATCATAAGGTGGAAAGAGGTGATAGTTTGTATTCCATAGGATTTTACTATGGACAGGATTACCGAGACATAGCACAATGGAATGACATTCCTGCTCCTTATGCATTGCTTCCAGGCCAATGGTTACGGGTGGCGCCGCCGGAAAAGGAATGGTGGGAAGGGCGCAAGCAACACAATAATAATAAGCCATTAAGATCTGATAAAAATAACAAGAAAATAGCGAGAGTCGGAAATAATAATAACAAATATTCGGTTAAATCTAGGGTAGTGCAAACCGAGGATTTTACGGATAAGACTAGCCCGGTACGGCAATGGTCTTGGCCTTCAAAAGGGGAGTTATTAAATCCTCGGAAAAAGTTCTCAGAACGCAACAAAGGGATTGACATAAGAGGTAAGCAGGGTCAGCCAATACGTGCGACGGCTGATGGTAAAATAGTTTACAGTGGTAACGGACTGATTGGCTATGGCAAGCTTATTATTATTAAACACAATAAAACTTACCTCAGCGCATATGCTCATAATGAAGCAATGCTGGTCAAAGAAGGTGATTTTGTGAAGCAAGGTCAGCATATTGCCAAAATGGGCCAAACACCTGATAAGCGTGTTTTACTGCATTTTGAAATTCGAAAAAATGGTAAACCTGTAGACCCGCTGCGTCTTTTGGCGCTAAAGTCCCGATAAAAGTGGAGATACCAAATGAAGCAAAATCAAGACGTTGATGTGGGTGAGGAAGCTTTGTTAGAAATAGTAGATGAACCATTAGACGATATCGTAGAAGAAGTACCCCCAACACCTAAAGCAACAAAGAAAAAAACACCTGTAAAAAAAGAAGTCTCTGACGGTCAGCTGGATGCGACTCGTATTTATCTTAGCGAAATCGGTTATTCGCCATTACTCAGCGCCGAAGAAGAAGTTTACTTTGCGCGTCTTGCTCAAAAGGGTGAAGAAGCTGCTCGCAAGCGCATGATAGAAAGTAATTTGCGTTTAGTCGTGAAAATAGCTCGGCGTTATATGAATCGTGGATTAGCATTTCTCGATCTTATTGAGGAAGGTAATCTCGGTTTAATACATGCGGTAGAAAAGTTTGATCCTGAGCGTGGTTTTCGATTTTCCACTTATGCAACTTGGTGGATTCGTCAAACCATTGAACGTGGATTAATGAATCAAACGCGTACCATTCGTTTGCCGATTCACGTGGTTAAAGAACTTAATGCGTATTTGCGTGCGGCTCGACATTTTGCTCAAACGCAAGATCATGAGCCAACACCGGAAGAAATTGCGAAGCACCTTGATAAACCTATTGATGATGTAAAGCGTTTGCTTGGATTAAATGAGCGAGTGACTTCAGTAGATACGCCACTGGGTAAAGATTCAGATAAATCAATCTTAGATGCTATTCCTGATGAAAATAATGGTGACCCTGCTTTATTGCTACAAGATGAAGACTTTAATCGACATCTTGAACTTTGGTTAAGCCAGCTTAATGATAAACAAAAACGCGTTGTACAGGGGCGTTTTGGATTGAATGGCCATAAGATGTCAACTTTAGAAGAAGTTGGCAATGACATTGGAGTGACACGAGAGCGTGTTCGACAAATTCAGGTAGAAGCGTTGGCAAAATTACGTGACATTATGGAGCGTGAAGGTTTCTCAGCAGAAGCAGTCTTTAATTAGTAACAGTTCAGCTCACTTTTGATTTGCTCTATTACGGCGTCAAAAGTGCTCATTCACGTGTGTGAACTCCGCGCTTTTTTCTTGTTCTCGAGCAAATCAAAGGCAATCTGAGCAGTTACTGATTAACTAAAATAACTGTCTAGTGTAGTTATTTTAGTTAAATCATAAATAAACCGGCAGCGACATTACGGCCGTCGGCAACGAGAAAGTTGTAGGTGCGGCAGGCAGCTGCTGTATCCATTACCTCAACGCCAATTCCTTGTTGTTGTAGAAATAGATAATCTTCTGCTGAAGGAAAATGAATTTTTTCACCTGTGCCAAGTATTACCAGCTCAGGTTTTAGCTGCGCAATTGTTTGAAAGTGGTCTTTAGTTAATAAATGAGGATTGTCGACGTCCCATTTTTCAATCAATTTTTCTGGTGTAATAATAAACGAATTGTGTAGTTTTAACAGGATAGCATTAGCCCGTGGTTGATCATTCTCGGATTTGGAATTGGATTTCTCATGGTGCGAGGTTGATGTGGGCTCGAAAATGACAATTTCCCCTGATTGATATGACCGAATAGTATAGGCGGCCGTGTTATAGTCGGGGTTGATTTGCATAGGTTTTTCCTGCTTTTCCTGAAGAATGAGGTGACATTTTAACGAAATAAATGGCTATTGCGAGAAGTAGTCAATTTTTATCTCAAAAAGTGCCTTTTTCATTGACACAAACCCTGCTCACAAGTAAGGTTGCGACCTTTATTTGTGCACATATTATATAGAGTAAAATTAGGCCCCAGCACGTGTTTTCTGACTTCCAGCGTATAAATCGACTACCTCCTTATGTTTTCAATATTGTTAACGAACTAAAGGCTCAAGCACGTGCCCGAGGCGAAGATATCGTGGATTTTGGCATGGGTAATCCTGATCAGCCAACACCACAACATATCATCGATAAACTTGTTGAAGCTTCTCAGCGTAAAGATACACATCGCTATTCCGTATCAAGAGGTATCCCGCGGTTACGTAAGGCTATTTGCAATTGGTATAAAGATCGCTATGCCGTGGAGCTAGATCATGATAGCGAGGCTATCGTTACAATAGGTTCCAAAGAAGGTTTGGCACATTTGGCTCTGGCTACTTTAGGAACGGGTGATACGGTATTGGTTCCAAATCCGGCATATCCTATACACCCTTATGGTTTTGTTATTTCTGGTGCGGATATTCGTCATGTACCTTTGGTGCCTGGGGTAGATTTTTTTGAGGAACTTGAGAAATCAATAAAAGACACTTGGCCAAAACCCAAAATGCTAGTGTTAAATTTTCCAGGAAATCCCACCACACAATGTGTTGATCTAGAGTTTTTTGAGAAAGTGGTCCAGGTTGCTAAGGAGCATGAAATTTGGGTAGTTCATGACTTGGCTTACGCAGATATCGTATTTGACGGTTACAAAGCACCCTCGATTTTGCAAGTACCGGGTGCTAAAGATATTGCGGTTGAATTTTTTACCTTATCGAAAAGCTACAATATGCCAGGTTGGCGTGTTGGGTTTATGTGTGGAAATCCGACTTTAGTTGGCGCCTTGGCTCGCATGAAATCTTATTTGGATTACGGCATGTTTACGCCGATTCAAATTGCCGCTATCACCGCACTTGAAGGCCCGCAGGAATGTGTGGCTGAAATTCGCGATATGTATCTTGAGAGACGCGATGTGTTGTGTGATGGCTTGAATAATATTGGTTGGAAAGTTGAAAAACCCAAAGCTACGATGTTTGTATGGGCTCAAATACCAGAGCAGTATCGTGAAATGGGTTCACTGGAATTTACAAAATTATTATTGAAAGAAGCAAAAGTTGCAGTATCACCAGGTATTGGTTTTGGTGAATACGGAGATGACCATGTGCGATTTGGTTTAATTGAAAATGCACATCGTACGCGACAAGCGGTTCGTGGTATCCGCGAAATGTTTCGTAATGGAGAAAAGAGTGGAAGCAGTTAAAATTGGTCTGTTGGGACTTGGTACTGTTGGTGGTGGGACAGTAAATGTATTGATGCGCAACGCAGAAGAAATAGCTCGTCGTGCTGGGCGTGGAATCGAAGTAGTACATGCTGCAGCAAGAGATATTACCGTAGCTCGTAGTTGTGATGTAAGTAATATTCGTCTAACTGAAAATCCTGAAGATGTCGTGAGCGATCCCGAGGTTGCAATTGTTGTCGAATTAATTGGAGGCGATACATTATCAAGAGAATTGGTAATGAAAGCGATTGCTAATGGCAAACATGTGGTGACAGCAAATAAAGCATTGATTGCTAAGTATGGAAATGAAATTTTTTCTGCAGCCCAGAAAAAAGGTGTCATGGTTGCATTTGAAGCGGCTGTTGCTGGCGGTATTCCTATCATCAAAGCATTACGTGAAGGTTTGTCTGCGAATCGTATTGAATGGTTAGCAGGGATCATCAATGGCACAGGGAATTTTATATTAACGGAAATGCGTGACAAAGGTCGTGATTTTGCTGATGTATTGGCTGATGCACAACGTTTGGGTTATGCGGAAGCAGATCCTACATTTGATGTTGAAGGAATAGATGCAGGTCATAAACTCACAATTCTTGCTTCTATTGCATTTGGTATACCTTTGGATTTTGAAAGAGTTTCCATGGAAGGTATTACGAAAATTACTCAACGGGATGTGACTTATGCTGAAGAGTTAGGTTATCGAATTAAACACCTGGGCATTGCTAAGCGCACAGATAGTGGTATCGAAATGCGAGTGCATCCTACGCTGATTCCTGAACGCCGATTAATAGCCAACGTTGATGGTGTAATGAATGCTGTGTTGGTGAAAGGTGATGCTGTTGGTCCAACACTTTACTACGGTGCTGGCGCCGGTTCCGAAGCTACTGCCTCGGCAGTTGTTGCAGATATCATTGATGTAGTACGCACACTAACAAGTGATCCAGAGAATCGTGTACCTCATTTAGCATTTCAAGCTGATTCTATCAGCGAGTTAAACATACTACCTATGTCAGAAGTGGAAACTGCCTATTATTTGCGAATGACTGCCGATGATAAGCCGGGTGTGTTGGCTCATGTGACAGAAATTTTGGGTAATTCGGATATATCCATTGAAGCCGTCATCCAAAAAGAACCAGAAAATGCTGGCAGCGAAGCTGAAATTATTATGCTTACTCATAAGGTCAAAGAATTTAATATGGTTTCCGCCATAGAACAAATTGAAGCGCTAGAAAGTATCACCGATAAGGTGAGTAAGATTCGCGTAGAAACACTAGATAAAAATTAAGAGGTTAATCATGCCATTTCGTCAACGTTATACAGGACTTATTGATAAATATCGCGATCGTTTACCGGTACATGATGACACTCGCATTATTAGTTTGGGTGAAGGAAACACGCCACTGATCCGGTTGAATAATATTCCTCGTTTATTAGAAAAAGATGTAGATATCTATGTTAAGTATGAAGGCCTGAATCCTACTGGTTCTTTTAAGGATCGGGGTATGACCATGGCAGTAACAAAAGCTGTGGAAGAAGGCAGTAAAGCCATTATTTGTGCGTCCACAGGTAATACTTCAGCTTCTGCTGCGGCTTATGCAGCGCGTGCAGGCATTGCTGCTTTTGTTTTGATTCCGGATGGTCAAATTGCTATGGGCAAATTGGCACAAGCCATGATGCATGGTGCGGTGGTTATACAAATCAAAGGCAATTTTGACGATGGTATGCGATTAGTGAAAGAAATGGGGAACGATGTTCCGGTAACGATTGTCAATTCTATTAATCCATTTCGTTTGCAAGGTCAAAAGTCTGCAGCATTTGAAATTATTGAAGAGTTACAAGGTGTGCCAGATTTTCATTGTTTACCTGTAGGTAATGCTGGCAACATTTCAGCGCATTGGATGGGCTATTGTGAATATTTCTCTGATGGCATTGTGAATAAACGACCTCAAATGGTGGGTTACCAAGCGTCAGGGGCTGCTCCTTTTCTGCGAGGAGAAATGGTTGATAATCCAGAAACCGTCGCAACAGCGATTCGCATTGGGCATCCCCAATCTTGGGATAAAGCATGGAATGCGAATAAAGAGTCCAATGGCTGGTTTGATGAATGTTCTGATGACGAAATATTGGCGGCGCAAAAAATGTTGTCAATAAACGAAGGTGTGTTTTGTGAACCTGCTTCAGCAACTTCCTTGGCGGGCGCTATGCGAGATATTAAATCTGGCAAAATACCAGAAGGAAGTCGAGTGGTTTGTACCTTGACAGGTCATGGATTGAAGGACCCTGATACGGCGATTAAGCAGTCTCAAGGCACTATACATAGTGTCGATGCCACGATGGATGCTGTTAGAAAAGCAATTTTAGATAATATGAATTAATACGATAAATATTCTTATATGCAATTGAAAAATTTGGATTAAATTAAGCTAATTCCTGTATAAACATTTAAGAAAGTTCAGTGATAACGGCATAAAAATTGATACCTTCATCACAGAAATTTGTAGATGAAACAGTACAAAAACAAAAATATATGTCGATAACATTAGTAATCAATTTACTATGCCATTTAAATATGTGTGGGTATCAAATAAATGTCACAATTTGTCAATAAATTAGTTATAGAAAGTGTCCGTGAAGATGGGAAGCGATTTAGACCCAGTGATTGGATTGAACGGCTGTCAGCCAATATGGGGACGTTTGGAGCCGATCATCGCTTACATTATGCAGAAGAGTGTAAGCCAGGAGTGGTTAACGGAGAAAAGTGCCTAATTGTTGATAATTCTCTGGAAGTGAGTAATCCAGCAGCATTTCAGTATATCATGAACTTTGCTAGCTCAAATAATCTACGTTGCAATAAAAACCCAATAAATTCAGCAGCTTAGCATTCTTACTGATTTTTACTACTAAAGAAAAGCATATAGGATTACCCTATATGCTTTTCTTTTATTTCATCCAGTGTTTTGCAATCAATACATAATGTTGCGGTAGGTCGTGCTTCTAAACGGCGGATACCAATTTCAACGCCACACTGTTCACAGAATCCATACTCGCCAGATTCAACATCAGCTAAAGATTCGTCAATTTTCTTGATCAGCTTACGTTCTCGATCTCTAGCACGCAATTCCATGGCAAATTCAGATTCTTGACTTGCTCTATCATTAGGGTCGGGGAAATTAGCCGCATCATCTTGCATGTGGTGTACAGTTCGATCCACTTCTTCCATAAGTTCAGCCTTCCAGGCGCCCAAAATGGTTTTAAAGTGCTCAACTTGTTTGTCATTCATGTATTCCTCACCCTTTTTTTCCTTATAGGGTTCGAATCCTTTGAAGTCAGTTGATTTTGATTGAGTTTTTTTCTTTTTCGCGGCCATTTGATTTCTCCCATAAGTGCCGGAATTGCTAGGACACGACGTTTTACCAGAAAAGGAGGGTCCTAGCAAACATTTCTTGTTACTTATTTTCAATTTAGTTTGCAGTGTTTCAATTAATTAACGATGTGGTGTTTTATGCTTAATTATCAAGTCATTAATAGTATAAAATAGAGTAAGACTTCTTACATCAAAGCGTGATGTGGCTGAATCAAAACTGAAACATTAGGATATATTTATGGCAGATTTAAAAGCGTTAATTTTTGACGTGGATGGTACTTTGGCGAATACAGAAGAAGCGCATCGACAAGCGTTCAACTACAGTTTTAAGCAAGCGGGATTGGATTGGGAGTGGGATGTTGAGTTATATACAAAACTCTTAAAGGTTACTGGCGGCAAAGAGCGCATTCGTCATTATGTGGAAGATTTCTTAAAACAAGAAATAGAACAAGACAAAGTTGTTGCATTGCATTTAGCAAAGAACGATCGTTATCAATCGGTTGTTTTGGATAAGCAGTTGCCTTTACGCCCTGGTATAAAGAGAATTGTAGAACAGGCGCGAGCTCAAAATATGACGCTTGCCATCGCTACGACGACTAGCCCTGGCAATGTCAATAATCTAGTCAAAGCCTGTTTTGGTGATGATGCCTTGGACTGGTTTGCGATTATTGCTGAAGGTGAACTAGTGCCAATTAAAAAACCAAAACCTGATGTTTATGAATACGTACTGGAACATTTAAATCTTGCGGCCAACGAATGTATAGCACTAGAAGATTCCTATAATGGTGTTGTAGCCGCTAGCTGTATTAATATTCCCACTTTGATTACATCAAACAATTATACGGCTGAAGATGATTTCACTGGTGCAATGATTGTGTTGGATTCATTAGGTGATGAGGAAGAGCCATGTAATGTTTTGTCATCAGAAATCGATGCAAAAATAAATAGCATGGTTAATCTGGATACGTTAATTGAAATGCATGAGGCATATACAAAATAATGCAACATATTTCCGCAAGCCGTATGGCAGAAATTGCGCCTTTTCATGTGATGAAGTTACTGGCTCGCGCACGGGAATTGGAAGCAGCGGGGCGTTCTATTGTTCACATGGAAATTGGCGAGCCGGACTTTGAAACACCGCAGCCTATTGTACAGGCTGGCATAGAGGCTTTACGAAAAGGTCGTACGCATTATACGCCTGCATTAGGTTTGAGGGTTTTACGTGAGGCTATCGCCAATGACTACCAAGTTCGGTATGGCGTTGAGATCGATCCGGACACAGTGATAGTTACACCAGGCTCTTCAGGGGCATTGCAACTAGCCTGCGGTGTTTTGGTTAATCCCGGTGATGAAGTCTTGTTGACAGATCCAGGCTATCCTTGTAACAAACACTTTGTGCAATTGATGGGTGGAACACCTAAATTTATTCAATTGTCTGAAGAAAATAATTATCAGCTTTCTCTCGACGAATTAGAGAAAAACTGGAGTCCAAAAACTCGAGCAATTATCTTAGCTAGTCCCTCAAATCCCACTGGAATTGTCTTAGAAGATGAGTTGCTAGCATCGGTGGCATCGTTTGCAAAACAAAAAAATGCTTATTTAATTCTTGATGAGATTTATCATGGATTGATTTATGGTACTCAAGCTAAAACATTTGCTGGTCGTTTTGATAATGTGTTTATTATTAACAGCTTTTCCAAATATTTTTGTATGACGGGTTGGCGAATTGGTTGGTTAATTTCACCAAAGGCTTTTGTGAACGATGTTGATAAGCTAGCTCAAAATATTTTTCTTGCGGCGTCTACTCCTGGACAATATGCTGCTTTAGCAGCATTTAGCGATGAGAGTATTCAGGTTTTAGAATCTTATCGTACTGAATTTCAAGACCGACGTGATTTTTTGTTTGAAGCAATTCAGTCACTCGGATTTAAAATTCAACATAAACCCGCCGGTGCGTTTTATCTTTATGCTAATTCTAGTCAGCTTTCAGATAATAGTTATCAATTAGCAGAAGACTTGCTAGAAGATGCGGGAGTAGCTATTACACCTGGGAAGGATTTTGGTGAATTAAAAGCCAGTTCTCATGTGCGATTTGCCTATACAACTTCTATGTCTCAATTGGAGCTGGGCGTACAAAAAATGCGCTCATATTTTGGTAGATAATTATAACATCTCGTAAAAATCAAATATCTCAATAGCAGTAACTGATTAATCTACAACCAGGTCAATTAATTTGGCCTGGTTTAAGCATTGTATACCTTCTAAATTTAAGAAAATTCTTCTATAAGTCGATGAATTTAACCAAGATATTTCAATAATTGCTAAATGTTTATTAACATCCTATGCCTGTAAAGACCTTAAAAGAAAAACATCTTAAAGTCGGCAAAGCAGTAAAGTGGCACGTTTATGATGGCCAGGGCCGCCTATTGCTGAAAGAAGGCATGATTGTTCGTAGTCAGGCCCAGATCGATAAACTCATATCGCTTGAATCATTTATTCGTGTTAATGAAGATGAGGTTGAGCTAAAAGAAATATCTGTTAATGATGCATTGAGTCCGTTTCATCATATTGATGAAGTGGTTAATGAGTTGGATATTCTATTTAATGAAATTATTTTTAAGCCAGCCAATGTCAAAAAGAAACTAGCTGAACGGATGCTACTTATCAGTGATAGCATAATAGAGCTTTGCGAATATGATATGGATGCAACCATTGGTGCACTGCATTTGTTAAAGCAATACCCTTACACAACAATTCATCCTTTGCATTGCGCAATTTTGTGCTATGCCTTGGCAACTACGACTGGTTTGAAAGATCGTCGATTAAATTCACTTATATGCGCTGCATTGACATCTAATTTGGGAATGTATGATTTACAGCAAGAATTATTAAAACAATCTGGGCGACTCAGTAAAGAGCAACAAGCTGACTTAGAAAAACATACCATGCGTAGTGTTATTTTGTTGCGTAGGTTGGGTGTGCTTGATCAATTATGGATGGAAATTGTTTTGCAACATCATGAAAAGCAAGATGGCACAGGTTATCCTCGCCAATTGCAAGGGGAAGAATTTGTTCGCGAAGCACGAATTCTGGGTTTGGCTGATCGTTATCATGCTATGGTAGCACCGCGTAGTTATCGAGATGCTATGTCACCCACGGATGCCCTGAAAAAAATATTTCAGGATCGAGGTCAAGAAGTGGATGAAGGTTTGGGTGCAACTTTAATTAAAGAAATGGGGATATTTCCGCCTGGTGCATTTGTGAAATTAGCCAATGATGAATCTGGCATTGTTGTTAGGCGTGGTAAAGACCGTACACGACCTATAGTGAAAGCGACATTAAATCCAAGTGGGCAGCCCTATAATCACCATAAGACACGTGATACTGATGATAAAGAATACCGGGTGGTTGGTTTGTGTAAACCGATGGAGCCTACAGAGCACGACCTATTGGATCTATGGGACTATAAGTTAGATTAACATTGTTTGTTTTAATGATCGCTGAGTTTTTCTTGTTCTTCCGTATTCGTGACCTTGAAATGCTCCAAATACATCACAGTTGCACCAGCAACAGCACAAGGTAGAATAATAAAATTCACAAAGGGAATCATTGTGCCAGCCATAACGGCACCACCGAAACCCAATACGAGCAAACGTTTTTGTTTTAGTTTACCACGTTGTTCTTTAAATGGAATCTGATGATTGCTTAGTGGGTAATCTGCGTATTGAATGGCGAGCATCCAGGCACCGAATACCATCCACAGTGCAGAAGCGATAAAATTTATCCCTGGGATAAAAAAGAAAAACAAAAAGGGCAAACTACGCGTTAATGAATACATCAGTTTGTTAAGTTCTTCTTTAATCGCTGCAGGTGCTTGAGTGATGACTGTATGCCATGGAGAATCGTCCAGTAGTTTTTCGCCGGTAATATGTTCTTCTACTGCTTCGGCTAAGATACCATTAAAGGGTGCGCTGATAAAATTTGCGACAATTGTAAAAGTAAAATATAACAAAACTAAACTAGCCGCATATACCAATATCCAAACTAACCAGGATAACCACTGCAACCAGTTGGGTAACTCTGTCATGAGTTGCGCAATGAGTCCTTCAAGCCAACCGAACATCAAAATAAAACCTGTGGCAAAAATGATAGTGTTGATGATGAGCGGCACAATGACGTATTGACGAATGCCAGGTTGCCTGATTAATTTAAATCCTTTAAATAAATATGAAGCTCCCGCAATAGGATTATTTTTCATTGTTGTATTCCTTGTTTTGCTAATAAGGCTGTCCCGTAAGCGGCTTCTGTTATTGTTGCCTTGCTAACAGGTACCTTTAGCATTTGTTGTCTTATTTGTTGCCAGCTTGTATTTACACTGCCGCCACCCATAGTTTTTATATGAGTAGGATAAGGTGCCCCAAGTTCCGCTAATTTATCGTAAGCAGTTTTTTCAATTTTAGCGATACCTTCTAATATAGCCTGAAAATAATCGAGATCACTATTTGGTCTTGGGGTTAATTTTGGTGATAAATCTGCATCGTTTATAGGAAATCGTTCGCCTTCTTCCAATAGTGGATAATAATCTAATCCGGTTAACTGATCAGCACGTAGTTTTGTGGTTAGAATTTCTATTTGATCAGAATCAAAATATTTATTTATCACGGCACCACCCGTGTTAGACGCACCACCCACTAACCAAGCGTCACCTAAGCGATGGCTGTAGATGCCATATTCAGGTGCGTAAATGGGTTTTTCAGCAAGGATTTTTATAGCGAGAGTTGAGCCTAAAGAACTTACTGCTTCACCCGGTTTATTGCAGCCTGTAGCAATGAACGCGGCGATACTATCTGTGGTGCCGGCAACAATTTGCGTTGTTTTACATAACCCGAAGGTTTTTGCAATTTGTGTTGATATGGGGGCAAATGCTTTACCTGGTGAATAAACTTTGGTCGCTAAATGATGCTGACAATTTAATTCTTGTAACCAATTAGGCCATACTTGATTTACTACATCGTAGCCGAGTTTTAAGCTATTGTTTTGGTCACTAAATTCAAATTGCTGTGTAAAAACGCCAGCCAACCAATCGGCCTGGTTTAAACACTTGACCTGTTTTCCTGGTTGATACTCTTTTAATAATGACAAACATTTAGCCAAGCCAGAGCTGACGCCGTGAGCGGCACAGTTGTCCGGTGCGATTTGTTTGATTAAATCGGCTTCGGCTGGATTGTTTTTGTCATTGTACATATAGGCATCGCTGATGACAGTACCATCGGAATCACATAGCAATACAGAGCCGGAAGTGCCATCAATTGCAATTGCTCGAACTTGAATTCGGTCAATTTGGGCTAAAAGATTATCTAATACTAAATGACAGGCTAACCACCAATCATGAGCTTGTTGAACGAGATGTCCATTTTTCACATGAGATCCGGGTAGAGTAATACTCGCCTTGGCGACAATTTTGTTTTCGTCATTGATGGCAATGGCTCGACAACCACTGGTACCGACATCTAATCCAATATACAGCGACTTCAAGGTAGTTGTACCAGCTCCGGTGCTTGCCATTGAGGATTTTTGTGTTCTGCAATTACGGTGGTGTAAATGCCCCCGCGGACATTGAATTCGGCGGTAATGCGCATGAAGCGTGGATCACAGACGGCAACTAAATCAGCCAAAATATCGTTGGTAACCTTTTCATGAAAGGCACCTTGATCGCGAAACGACCATATATACATTTTTAAGGCTTTTAATTCGACGCATTTTTGATCGGGTACGTAAGCGATATTAATGGTTGCGAAATCTGGTTGACCTGTTTTTGGGCACAGGCAGGTAAACTCCGGGACATCTATCCGGATGGTGTAATCAGATTGCGGTTGTGGGTTGTCAAATGTTTCAAGATTTTTGCTTGGCTGGCTAGGCATTGGTTGCTCTCTATGGTAGCTTTAGGGGTTTAATTCGGGCGTATTCTAACAGTCAGTCAGCTGATGGCCAAATGCAGATTTATTTTTGCAGGGATATGTGTAAGCCATTGTTTTATTAGTATTTTATAGAGAAAGTAAATATTATTTATGCGCTTAAGTAAAATCAAACTTGCAGGATTCAAATCTTTTGTAGACCCAACCACCGTTTATTTGCCAAGTAACCTCGTTGGAGTGGTTGGCCCTAACGGTAGCGGTAAATCCAATATCATTGATGCGGTACGGTGGGTAATGGGTGAAAGCTCTGCCAAACACTTACGTGGCGGCTCAATGTCCGACGTTATTTTTAGTGGCTCTAGTGCGCGAAAACCCGTAGGTCAGGCTTTTGTTGAAATTAGCTTTGATAATACCGTGGGTAAAAAGCTGGGTGGCGAATATGCCGCTTATGATGAAATATCCATCAAACGATTGGTCACTCGCGATGGACAATCCACCTATTTTCTGAATGGTACAAAATGTCGACGCAGAGATATCACGGATATCTTTCTTGGTACCGGTTTGGGTCCAAGAAGTTATGCCATCATTGAACAGGGTATGATTTCTCGTTTGATCGAAGCAAAACCGGAAGATCTGCGTGTCATGCTGGAAGAAGCCGCCGGTATTTCAAAATATAAAGAGCGCCGCCGCGAAACAGAAAATCGCATGCGTAATACCAACGATAATCTCACGCGTATTAATGATTTACGCGAAGAGATGGATAAACAGTTGGAGAAATTACAACGCCAGTCACGTACTGCGGAAAAATATAAAATACTAAAACAAGATGAACGTAAATTAAAAGGTGAATTGCTTGCTTTGCAATGGCGCAACATTGATGTTGAATCGCGAGAGAAAAATTTAGCAGTTAGCCAATATGAAACCAGTTTGGAATCTGAAATTGCATCTCAACGTTCATTAGAAGCGGGTATTGAAAAACATCGCGAAATTCATATAGAAGAATCCGATGTGTTTAATGAAATTCAAGCCAGGTTTTATCAAGTAGGCGCAGATATCGCGAGTAAAGAGCAGAGCATTCAGCACGTTAAAGCGCGACGTAATGAATTGGAGATGGATTTAAAGCAGATCAACAGTGATTTGCAAGAAGCCAATTTTCATCAAAACTCTGATCAAACACGGTTAAATGAATTACGTGAAAAAATAAAAGAAGTTACGCCTAAACTGGAAGAAGCAAAAGAAAAAGCGGAATTTTCTGCAGCGCAATTAGAAGAAGCAGAAAACAACTTAAGTGATTGGCAACAACAGTGGGATACTTTTACGCAAAATTCCGGTGAACCTGCAAGACTTGCAGAAGTTGAGCGCACTAAGATTGGTCATATGGAAGAACAATCTCGTCAGTTTGAAAAGCGTCATTTAAAATTGATTGAAGAATTTGGCACACTGAAAACGGATGAACTGGAAGAAGAAGTTGCCAAGCTGGAAAGTAGTTTAGCGGAAATGCAAGCACTGGTTGATGAGTTACATGAAAATCGTCAAAATTGCCAGCAACAAATATCGGATGTTCGTCAGCGTAACCATGAAATTACCGAGCAGCTTTCTTCAAAGCGCCAAGAAATGCAAAAACTCAGTGGGCGTATTTCTTCCTTAGAAGCATTACAAGAAGCTGCGCTAGGAAAAGCCGATTCTCAATTGTCCAGTTGGTTACAGGAACGCAGGTTAGAGAACGCGCCAAAACTCGCACAAGGTATTGAAGTCAATAGCGGTTGGGAAAAAGCCATTGAAACGGTTCTTGGTTTTCATCTTGAAGCGGTATGTGTTGATGATTTGGATGACGTCAGCAGTTTTGTGTCAGGTTTACAAGGTGAAAGTATTGAATTTCTTAGTCGAAATTCCAGTACACGTGCTAGTGATACAAACTCGCAATTAATCAGTTTAGCCAGTCAATTGAAAACTGAGTGGCCTGTTCATTCTTTACTTTCCGGCGTCTATTGTGTCGAAGATGTGACGGCTGCAAATGCTATACGTTCACAACTTAAAGATCATGAATCAGTTATAACCAAAGATGGTATTTGGCTTGGTAGTAATTGGTTGAGAATTAATGAAGGTAAGAGTGATCGCGCTGGCGTTTTACAACGTGAAAAAGATTTAAAACAAGCGCAACAGGATTTAGTTGCCGTTAATGAATCGATTGAAATTTTAGCTGAAGAACAGAATGCTGGTAAAGAATCCATGCAGACGTTCGAATCTCAACGTGATGAAATTCAAGGACGTTTGCGGGCTGAGGAACGGCAATTAGGTGAAATACGTGCTGAACATCGTGCAAAACATGCGCGGACTGATCAATTAAATAAACGCCGTCAAGTGATACAAGCAGAACTTGATGAGTTAAAAATTCAGATTGAACGCACCCACGAAAATACCCAAGAAGCACGTGGCCGATTGGAAACAGCGGTTGATGCGATGGAGCAGATTGAATCCACACGTGATAACTTGCAATCCCGCCGTGATGAAGTGAGAAATGCCGTTAATGAAGCGCGTTTCACCGCGAATGCTGATGCTCGTCATGAACAGGGATTTGAGCTTGAGTTGAAATCCAGTACGTCAGCCTTAACGGCTACAGAGCAAAACCTTTCCCGGGTAGATCAACAACTTTCTACCTTGAATGAACGAAAAAATCAGCTCGATGAATTATTAAATGAAGACGAAAATCCCTTGGGTGAGTTAAACGAAGCCCTGGAAACTTTATTAGCAACGCGAATAGAAGTCGAAAATCAATTGGCTGACGCTCGTCGTAAGGTAGAAGCTATTGATGCTGAGATGCGCTCCTTAAGTGCGAAAAAAGTGGATGCTGAGCAGTTAGTACAAAAAGCTCGTGAGGCCTTGGATAAATCTCGAATGGATGCTCAGACGTTAAAAGTACGTCGACAAACAATTCAAGAGCAATTGGTTGAAGCGGGTTACGAACTGGAAAGTATATTCGAAGGTTTACCCGATGATTGTAAAATTGAGCAGTGGGAACAAGACCTCGCTCAGATCGCACAAAAAATTCAGCGTCTAGGTGCGATTAATCTGGCAGCTATTGAGGAATATCAAGAGCAGTCTGAGCGAAAAATACATCTTGATAGCCAATATAAAGATTTAATCGAAGCGTTGGAAACACTGGAAAGTGCGATTCGTAAAATTGACAAGGAAACACGGGCTCGATTTAAAGAAACCTTTGATCAGGTAAATTTAGGTATGAAACAAAAATTTCCTAAATTATTCGGTGGTGGGGAAGCGTTTCTTGAGCTTACCGGTGAAGATATGTTGGATACCGGAGTGACAATTTTAGCGCGACCACCGGGTAAGCGAGTTAGTAATATTCATTTATTGTCGGGTGGAGAAAAAGCCCTAACAGCAGTAGCGATGGTGTTTTCGATTTTTGAGCTAAATCCAGCACCTTTTTGTATGTTGGATGAGGTGGATGCGCCATTGGATGAAGCCAACGTTGGACGTTTTTCCAATTTGGTTAAGTACATGTCAGATCAAGTGCAGTTTATTTTTATTAGTCATAACAAAACCACCATGGAAATTGCAGATAATCTTAACGGGGTAACAATGCATGAACCGGGTGTTTCAAGAATGGTATCAGTTGACGTGGAGGAGGCTGCAGAACTTGCAGCAATGTAAATATGAATACAGATGATATTGTTGAATTTGTAATGGATCCACTTAGATTAACATTGATTGTTGCTGGCGTTGTCGTATTGTTGGCAATTTTAATTCTAGGGAGAAGATCTAGTAGGCAGCGCGATATGATTTATGGTGGTTCTTCCCGAAAAGAATATTCATTTAACTCTATGCCGGATGATATGTTGGTGGACGAAGAGGTTATCGTTTTACCTCGGCGTAAAAAAGAAAGTGATGTGTTGGCGGAAGCAGAAGCAGAATCGGAACCACATTTTAGTGCAAACTATGATGAACCCGTTGTACCAGCTGCAGAGGAATCAATTCAGGCTGGTTTGGATAAGGAGCCACCATTACCTGGTGACACTAAAAATGAATCACAGCCTGCCGTATCGCAACAGAGACAAGAAGAACCAAAAGCCCAAGCTGAGGTTAAACAAAATAGCCAGACTCAGCCAAAAAAACCAGCAGTACCGCAACAGTTTGTTGTTTTACATGTCATTGCTGCTGAGGGTAGGTCGTTTTCAGGTCAGTCAATTTTTGAGTCCACTCAGACTCTGGGCATGGCTTTAGGCAAGCATAATGTATTTCACTATCCGGCAGATGCGGCCTATGTTGGTGACTCAGCCTTTTGTATGGTTAATATGACACCCGAAGGTAGTTTTGATATTGAACATCTTGATGACATACAAACTAATGGTGTCAGTTTGATATTAACATTACCCACAATGTATTCTGATGGTTTAACTGTTTTTTCTAATATGTTGGCTGTTGCACAGGCATTGTCGAAAAAATTGGGTGGCGATATTATCGATCAAACTCGAATGCCATTGACCGCTGAATTGGTGACAAACATGCGTGCCGATATTGAAAAATTTGAGAGTCAGTTTAGGCAGCAGCAGAGTCCTGAATTAGAAACCTGATTTTTTTACACTTCCCACGAAAAATTAATTGTAGCCCGGGTGAAACATAGTGAACCCGGGGAAATCCATTCTTAAAATCAACTCGTATACAAAAATGCCTAGAAAATCTAATGTAGAAAGCCGCATAAATATATTGAGATCCGAAATTCTAGAACATAATCATCGGTATTATGTATTAGATGATCCAGAAATTCCTGATTCTGAATACGACCGAATGTTGCGGGAGTTGCAAGAACTTGAAGAAAAACATCCTGACCTGATAACACCAGATTCACCTACGCAACGAGTTGGTGCTGAGCCGCTAGCGGCATTCCGTCAAGTCAAGCATGCAGTGGCAATGCTTTCACTTAATAATGCCTTCAGTGAGCAGGAAATTCATGATTTTGAACAACGGATTAAAGATCATCTTGAGTTGGATAAAATTGAATTTTGTGCAGAACCTAAGTTAGATGGTTTGGCGGTTAGTTTACGTTATGAGTCTGGTCATTTAGTTTTATGTTCAACCCGTGGCGATGGCTCAACAGGAGAAGATGTTACACATAATGTGCGAACTATCCATTCGGTACCTTTAACATTACGTGGAAAGAATGTGCCAGAGCTGTTGGAAGTGCGTGGCGAAGTTTTTATGCCGAAAAAGGGATTCGAGGAATTAAATCAGCGGCAGTTAAATGCTGGCGAGAAAGCCTTTGCCAATCCTCGAAATGCCGCAGCAGGCAGTTTGCGACAGTTAGATCCTAAGGTTACTGCAGAACGGCCATTGTCTATTTATCTTTATGGTTTAGGTCAAGTGAGTGAAGGTTTTGAGTTTACTGAACATTATCAAATGTTGCAGAGTCTTAAAGAACTTGGTTTTCCAATTTCCCCGGAAGTTCAAATCGTTCAAAGTGCGAAAGGTTGTTTAGACTATTATCAGCAGATCTCCGAAAAGCGTGATTTATTGCCATACGAAATCGATGGTGTAGTATTTAAAGTAAATAATCTTCAGCTCCAACAGCGTATGGGATTTATCTCGCGAGCTCCACGCTGGGCGATTGCTCACAAATTTCCTGCTCAGGAAGAAATGACTAAAGTACTGGGTATTGATGTACAAGTAGGGCGAACGGGTGCAATAACACCTGTTGCTCGTTTGGAACCTGTTTTTGTTGGTGGCGTTACTGTTACAAATGCAACATTGCATAATCAGGATGAGTTAGAAAGAAAAGATATCCGGATTGGTGATACAGCGATTATCCGACGTGCAGGTGATGTGATTCCACAAATTGTTAGCGTGGTGACATCTAAACGTCCAAAAGGGACTTCTGTTTTTAAATTGCCAACACGCTGCCCTATATGTGATTCCGAAGTTATTCGAGTAGAAGGTGAGGCTGTTGCTCGGTGTAGTGGGGGATTGTACTGTCCTGCACAGCAAAAAGAAGCCATTAAACATTTTGCATCACGACGTGCATTGGATATTGATGGTCTTGGCGATAAATTGGTAGAGCAGTTTTTTGAAGAAAATTTGATTTCAAATATTTCAGATTTATTCCACTTGAAATTTGATGATCTGGTTAATCTAGAAAGGATGGGGCAGAAGTCTGTTGAAAACTTACTAGACGCCATAGAAAAAAGTAAAAATACCACCTTGCCACGTTTTATCTATTCTCTAGGTATTCGAGAAGTAGGTGAGGCCACCGCATTATCTTTGGCTAATTATTTTGGTGATTTAAAAAAATTACAAACTGCTGATTTAGAAACCTTACAATCTGTTCCTGATGTGGGGCCTGTCGTTGCAGCGAATATCGTGAACTTTTTCCATCAAACACATAATCAGGAAGTAGTAGACAAACTTTTAGAAGCAGGTATCCATTGGCCTGAGCATTCTGTATCGAATAATAATCAAGTGTTAGAAAAGATGACATTTGTATTAACAGGAACCTTATCCAATATGTCGCGTAGTGAAGCGAAAGCTGAATTGCAGGCCTTAGGCGCTAAAGTTTCTGGTAGTGTCTCAAAAAAGACGCATTACGTCGTTGCTGGCAGCGATCCAGGATCAAAAGTAGATAAAGCAGAAAAACTGGGTGTTAAAATTTTAGATGAAGAGGATTTGAAAGCGTTGCTGGAAACACCCGAAAATTTCGTATAATTTCGGGTGTTTTTGCAAGATTATGGCTTGTGTATTTCGATTTTGGCCGAAGTTTTTAATTTTTCAATAAACTCGTTAATGATTTTATTGTGTGCAACTTTTAAAATTTGTTCTTGAACTGATTCAAATGCTGGTGGATCAACTTTTCTAGCTTGTTCCAGTTTAATTACATGCCAGCCAAAACGTGTTTTTACAGGGCGTTTACTATATTCCCCAGGTTTCAATTTTTCTACGGCTTCAGAAAAACTTTTTGCCATTTGATTTGGCGAAAACCAACCTAAATTGCCGCCATCTGCCGCTGAAGGGCCAGTAGATTTGGTTTTTGCGAGTTCTTCAAACTTTGCACCTTTGTTCAACTCTTCTATTACAGACTTTGCTGTTTCCATAGTTTCAACCAGGATATGTCGTGCGCTATATTCGCTAGACGCTGGAGCAACGATTTGAGATTGGTAAATTTCTTTTAACATTTTTTCAGATGGTGGATTATCCTTTAATAGTTTGCCAATACGTGCGCGCGTGAGTAAATTATGAATTTGTTCTTCAATCTCTAATTGTACAAATTTGTCTTTATCCAAACCTTGGCTCACGGCATCTTGGTAAATTAATTCACGATTGATTAATTCAGTGACGAGTTCTTTGCGTTTTGCTTCAGGGAAGCCTGCACCAGGTCGAACACCAATACGTTTTTCTCCATACATTCCGAGAACTTCATCGGAAATAACTGACCCATTCACGGTTGCTACCGCAGTTTGGTTTTCATCTGCGGAAATTGATGCTGAATAAAGTAAAGTAGCTATTGCGGCAGATTGCGCTAAACGCAAAATTCGAGTGTTCATATTGTGAAATTACCTTGTTTTAAGACTGATGTTTTAGGTTATATATTGTTGTATTGGTTCAATTTTAGTTAGGAAACACTTTTTTGAAAGGTTTTACAATAACGTTTTTATAAACCCCTGCTGATATATAAGGATCTTCGTCAGCCCAGCTTTGAGCTGCTGCAAGTTCAGAAAACTCAGCAACAACTAGGCTTCCGCTAAAGCCATTTTCTCCGGGATCTACATTATCAATGGCTGGGTGTGGGCCTGCCAAAATAAGAAGACCTTCGTCTTGTAAAGCTTGTAATCGAGCCAAATGTGCTGGGCGTGCTTGTAAACGTTTCTCTAGACTATTTTCTACGTCTTCACTAATGATGGCGTATAACATTAACCTTCCTCACTTTGTGCTTCTTGTTGTTTAATAAATTTCATGAGGTAGATACCTTGCGCTATCACAAAGGCAAAAGTTAAACCCATCATGCCGAACATTTTAAAATTCACCCAGGTGTCTGTATCAAAATTGTAAACGACATAAAGATTAAGAAAACCGAGTGCGGCAAAAAATGTTGCCCAGCTCAAATTTAATTTGATCCATGCAGTTTTCGGTAAGGTGATATTTGCACCTAACATACGCTCAATAAATGTTTTCTCACCAATGAATTGACTACCGATAAACGCGATCGCAAAAAGCCAGTTAATGACACTGGGTTTCCATTTGATAAATGCTTCGTCTTGTAAAAAGAGGGTTAGACCACCAAATACCGCAACCATGGCAAACGTAATCAAATGCATTTTTTCGACTTTTTTGTGCCTATACCAGGCATAACTCACTTGAACGAGAGAAGCGGCAATGATAACGGCAGTTGCCACATATAAGTCGTATACTTTATAGGCAACAAAAAATAACAGTATGGGAAAAAAATCAGCTAAAAATTTCATGGAATTGTTCTATCTTTAATTAAAATTTGTGTGGCGCTATCATATCCTAAAATGAAGAGATTCCCAAAATGCTTAAAAAGTTCCATATTTTCGTCGAAAAGTCGCTAATTGCTATTATTTTCTGCTTAATGTAGGAACAGTGGGGTAGGATTGATAAATGGAGCGCTGAAAAAGTAGAGTAATATGATTAACTCGTTAAATAACAGTTGAAAAACGGAAATACCATGATACTATACGCGCTCTTTCAGGTGCGGGGTGGAGCAGTCTGGTAGCTCGTCGGGCTCATAACCCGAAGGTCGTTGGTTCAAATCCAGCCCCCGCTACCAATTTTATTTTTCTTGATTCTTTAGGAAAACTCAGAGTTAATTCCTTTCAAACTATTCCCTTAAAAGTCTTTCTATTTGACTCGTAATATTTTTGTCTGACACTTTATCTAAGCCTTCGTTTACAAGATCTTGCCAGTTTTTACCATAATGTTTTAAGTCATTCCATGCATCGATAATTGATTGCTTGTCATCGTAAAGTAGGATTTCTAAAAGTTGTTGTGCCTGGAACAAGTCTTTTTCCCGTTTCGCTTTTTCTGTAATTGGACGCCGGTTAGCAATGATACATTTATGCAATGCGAAACGTGCTGGGTGGGGTACATTAACTAGAAGGCCGAAACTATCGATTAAAACTGTTTGGATTGGTTTGTCTATGAGAAAGTCTAAAAAACGTAGTGGGTATGCATAGGTATTTAAAGAAGATAATTGAATTGGGTTAGATTCGGGTTTACCTATCATAGGTGTTAAAAAGTCCAGTTTAATTTCTTTTCTTCTAACTTTAAAAGACGTTGAAGGATGTTTTCGATTTAAAGAAGGAATAGGAATAAATCCCATTTCTGCCCTTTCAATTACAGTGGCAATATCTATCCTAAGTTCGTTTGGCATGGCAATGTTAATATCTAGATCTTGAGCGAGATCTATGTCATGTGTTTGAAGAGAGGTTCCGGCAAGTTTGAATCCGAGCATATTTCCGTAGGATCTGAATGCTTGAGTTCCCACTAAAACAACTCCCATTCGAAAAATCCCACTATCGGTGAGCATGGAAAGGACTTTTGCGATAGACGAATCAGTCGTTAACAAGCCACCTGCTTTTAGCATTGCGCACATTTCCTGGCGGTGTTGCTGGTCGATTTTGCTTTCTTGTCGAATTGTGTCCCAATTTCTTATTAGTTCTAATGTTTTCTCATTTTCAGGCCCTAAATAGACTTGTTTTTGTTTGCCAGCCTCATGATATTGTAGATAGCAATAGGTCTTACCCTTAATTTCTTTGGTGACAAAAGTCCCAGAAAGATCTCCAAGGTCGCGATTTAACTCATCGGAAATGACTTGTTCTATGAATTGCTGAAATAATGTGGTTGTAGAGAGCGGTAGTTTTTTCATAAGAAGTTATACGTTATCTAGTAGTATATAACGTATAACTTTATTGGATCTATAAGTCAAGTAATGGGCAGGTTATCAGTGCTAAATGTTTGCTGTCTCTCCAGTACTTACATTATGCTTGGTAACTAGTTAGTGGGAGATATATGTCAATGGAAATACTCATTAAAAACAACGAGATATTTAGTTTAAAGTTGGGAAGTTATGGTGGAGAGGTTTTTTTAGTCTAATATTATTTGAAAAGTTAAATAACTCCCAAATCCAGCCCCCGCTACCAATTATTATACGAATTACAGTTCTTGTATTCTCTCAATTAATAGACGTTCAATTATATATTTACTCATGTAAATAATCGTTGATTTTTCGGTCGTATTCATCAATTTCTACCCTTCAAATTTTTCATATTGGTTCGCTTTTATCCTATTCTGTTAATAATCTAAAGATATCCACATAACTGTCGTTGTATTTATCTGATGAGGTAAATTATTGATTTTCAGATTAAATTTGTTTGGTATTCATTCAAAGGATTGATTATGCGACATACTCTAAAAGTTAAAACGTCTTGGGTTCTATTTTGTTTATTGATGGTTTTTACAGAAGTCGCTGTATTGGCTGATGACTCCTTAACAATGGGTGTGTTTCCGCGTAGAAATTCCGGGGTGACAATAAAAATGTTTAAGCCCTTGGCAAAATATTTGTCTCAAGAAACAGGGATGAAAATTAAATTAGAAACAGCAAAAGATTTTCCTGCGTTTTGGAACAGTGTTAAAGCGAAGCGATATGACATTGCTCATTTTAATCAACTTCATTATTTAATGAGTAAAGATATAGTGGGATATAAAGTATTTGCTAAAAACGAGGAATTTGGGAAATCTAACATCGCACCTGCTATAGCCGTACGTAAAGATAGTGGTATAGAAACTTTACAGGATTTAAAAGGTAAAAACATAATATTTGGTGGTGGCCGATTGGCAATGATTGCTCATGTAGGAAATAAAAATATTCTTAATGAAGCAGGCCTCGTTCCTGGATCTTATAATGCAATGTTAGCCAAAAACCCACCAAATGCTGCTATGGCGGTGTATTACAAAAAAGCAGATGCAGCAGGTATTGGCGATGTTGGATTGAATATTCCTATGCTAAAGAAGAAAATAGACGTTGAGCAAATGAAATTTCTTACTATTGGCAAGTCACAACCACATATTCCTTGGGTATATAAAACTTCCTTAAATGCAGATATGCAAAGTAAAATTGATGCGGCATTTATAAAGCTTAATAAAACTGATGAAGGAAAGGCAATTCTTAAAAGAGCGGGTATGACGGGAATGGATGTCGCGACAGACAGTGATTATGATATATCTCGTGCTGAAATGAAAAAATATCGCAAGAATAACAAAAGTTAAAGAAGCTAGTCATTAATGAGAATTAAACAAATAATCAAGCTATTTCGGACAAGATGTAGTGAATTGATGATAAGGAAAATCATGTTACTTAATTTCAAATACGGCGCATTTGTACTGATAAGTATATTGCTGATTTCAGCGCCGTCTTCGGCGTTTAGCGAAAGTCATTCTAATGCAAATAGTATTCAGGATCGAAAACCTTTGATTGTAGGAGTGTTCCCACGCCGTAATAAAAAAGTAACTGAAAAAATATTTTCACCTCTGGTGGAATATCTTGGAGCAAAGCTTCATCGAAAAGTAGAGCTTAAGGTACCTTCAACCTTTTTGGAATTTTGGGAAGGCGTACAAAAAAGAAAATATGATTTGGTTCATTACAATCAATATCATTATGTTGTTTCTCATAAAGACATGGGTTACACCGTTATTTTAAGAAATAGAGAGTTTGGGGATGCTACCATTTCTGGTGCAGTGATTGTTCGAAAAGACAGTGATATTAATTCTATCGCTGATCTTAAAGGAAAAAATATTATTTTTGGCGGTGGTCCAAGAGCGATGCAAAGTTATATTTATGCACGTTATTTACTAGAGAAAGAAAACGTGTTCGAGGGGCAATATACTCAAAATTTTTCTCGTAATCCACCTAATGCAATTTATGCGGTATATTATGGCAAAGCTGATGCTGCAGGAATTGGTGACAAAGTTATGCAGTTGGATATGGTTAAAAATAATATTGATATTGGAAAAATAAGAATTTTAGCCAGAGGTGAACAATTGCCTCAATTGCCGTGGGCAGTTCGTGAAGGTATGCCAAAAAAATTAAAAGGATCCATTACCAAAATACTCTCAACATTGCATGAATTCCCAGAGGGTAAAAGTATATTAAATACAGCAAAACTTGAACAGCTTGTTGTAACGAATGATGAAGATTACAATGAGCATCGTAAAATAGTTAAATCTGTTTTAAATGAAACATATTGATTTGCATCTTAAATATATAGTAAGTAACTATTCAGAGTAAAAGTCTAGACTTTAAAATAACTGGCTACTCGATTTTCACAACGTAGCCAGTTATTCACAAAATACGAATTATTCCTGAGTATCCAAAGTAAATCAGGCAGTGTTTCTCGAATCGTATTATCTTCTTACTATTTTGTTCCAGGAATGAGAAATGTGTTGTTTTCATCGCTTGGAATTAAAAACGTATTCTCTTCATCTGTTACAACCTCACTTGTTACTTCTGGTTCACTAGCAACAGCGGCTTTAGTTTTATCTGCTACTTCAGGCGGACTCACATCTTTAGGTTTGTTCACCACTTTAGATGTACTCTCAACCTTGGGAGTGCTCACCACTTTAGGCGCACTCTCGAGCTTAGGTTTGCTTACCATGTTTGGTGTAGTTTCAATTTTAGGTCGACTTACCGTTTTAGGTTCGCTCTCAACCTTAGGTTTGCTCTCCACTTTTGGTGCATTCTCAACTTTGGGTTTACTTACCACAGTAGGTGCAATCTCAATCTTAGGTTTGTCTATCGCTTTTGGTACACTTTCAACTTTGGGTTTGTCTATCTCTTTTGGCGTATTATCAATTTTTGGCTTGCTAACTACTTTGGTAGCACTTTCAGCTTTATTTAAATTGGAAACATCCGGCGCCATCTTTTGATTATCCATGTTCATGTCATTACTTTCAGGCATTGCGTCATGCGAATGGTCTTTGCTAGTGTCTGTGTCATTCTCATGATGATCAGTTGATGTGTCACCATGTGCGTGATCATGTCCGCCTCCGGCTTTGTGATCATCTTTTGCCGGTAATGATTTCACACCAAGGCCAAACTTATACACCAGTTGCGAACCTTTATGGCCGGTGTTAATCAGTAAACCTGCACCTACAAATAAACAGAGTAAAAAGGCTAATGATGCTTTCTCACTAGTGTTCTTCACTATCTTCCACCAAATTGCAGAAAAAACAAACACGACAAAAGTGACTAGCCCCCAATTTCGGTGATCAGTCATTGCGCTATGTGAGGGAGTATCATGTTTGACAGTGTTATAGGCTTCCCAACCAGCAACAATTGTTGCAATACTAAACAATACACCTAACCACAATGAATAACGTGCAATAATCATCAAGTTATCGCCAGTATCTGTTTTGGCAAAAGGGCCTTGAATCACAAAAAAGACTACTGACACGCTAAATAGGGCGACCGTGAAGTGAACAAACAGTGGGTGCCAGTTAGGTAAAATTTCGATCATTTTTCTCTCGTTTCTTACTATACTAAATAATTTATTATGGCAGGATAATACTACGGTAAAGGAGTAAACCACAATTGAATCAGGATAGAAATAGCTGTAAATACCTTAATCTTTCAATACATTGTAAAAATAACTCTATTGTTATTACCATTATTTTAGGTAAATCATTGATCAACGGTAGTTCATAAGATCCAGCATAGGAAATATCTGAGCACATATAACTGTATTTATATATTGGTTGTCGGTGTCACCTGAGTCGGTTAATATTCTTGTTTAAATAACGGCCTCACAATAAGTATGAGATTAATGTAATAGCGGGCGTGAGGGATTTCCTTTCATTCCGTCAGCAAAGAACAATTATCAATTAAAAGCTGGCAGCTTTAAAAAATATTATTAAGCGTTGTTACTATTATTAGAAGCTGGGTTGCTTTAATAATCGGGGGGATGTGGTATGAAACATAAATTTATATTGTTATTCACAGTTCTATTTTTTTCAACACAGGTCAATACAGCTGCTGCCGAACCGCCAGCAGATCTTGTTAAGTTGATCAACAGCACTTTCATTTGTAAATTTAAAGAGCATATTATTCCTGGCAATGTTCCCGAATTTGTTAGTGATCTTGTGCAAAACGGTAAAATTAACAAGGCACGTCATACTTACACAACGGCGTTTAAAGGATTTTCCTCGCATATGTCAGCTAAAGCAGCTAAAAAAATGCCGTTGCATAATCCAAATGTCGAATGGTGTGAGCCAAATGGTATTGTTAGCGCTGGTGGTGCCCCAGCTAATGCTGGTAGGGGACAAGGTAAGGCAGGTGGTAAACCCAAGAAAAACCCACCAACTGTTCAAATTATTCCAGAGGGGGTTGTTCGTGTGGGTGGTCCTTTTGACGGTACTGGACTTACTGCTTGGGTTATCGATTCGGGAATTGATCTTGATAATGCAGATTTAAATATTGAAGCCTCACGTGGTAAGGATGTCGTTAAAAAGAAAGGGAAGACTACCGTTGATGATGTTAATGGTCATGGTACTCATGTCGCGGGTACCTTGGCAGCAATCGATAACGGATTTGGTGTAGTTGGTGTTGCCGCGGGCGCCACTGTAATCCCAGTCCGTATTTTAAAATCTAGTAGTTATGGTACAGTCGATGATGCAATTGCTGGCATTGACTGGGTTGCTGCAAACGCACAGCCTGGTGAAGTAGCCAATATGAGCGCGTGGTATTCTGGGCATAATCAGGCGCTACATGAGGCTGCAGAAAATCTTTCAGAGGTGATTCCGTTTATTGTGATAGCTGGTAATGATGGCGTGGATCTTAACGATTCACCATCAGAACCTGCTCATGTTGAACATCCTAACCTCTATACTGTATCTGCTGTTGATCAGTCAGATAATTTTGCAGAATTTTCGAATTATGGTTTTGCAGGTGATTGGACAATGCCATGTGATGTTGACTATCCAGGTGATTCCTTTCCCTGTATGACAGTTGATTTCGCCGCACCAGGTGTGGATGTTACCTCATTGCAGCCTGATGGTGCTTTGGATACTTGGTGGGGCACGTCAATGGCAGCGCCACATGTTGCAGGTGTTATCTTGTTGCTTCAAGGAGCTCTACAATCGGGTACCGATGTCGCCATTGGTGATCGTGATGGTCTTGCAGACACGATTATTGAAAAATAAAAGCGGCGTTGTTTATATCTATGTAATGTGTTTTGTTGCTTAGAGTAAATTAAGAAAACCGGGATCATATATAAATGACGCCGGGTTTTTTATTGAGAGCAAGATAGATATTTTCAATAAGTTGACGCTGTTCCTATTAAGCCATCTTTGATACGAAATTTTTGATAAAAAATGAATTTTAATGGTGATTATACGATAAAAAGCACGAATTGAAGACCTTTAACCTATCTCAATTTAGCGTTCACTTTGCACCAAAACTAGGCATACCTATTTTCCAAAACAATCCCGAATAAATTTCGTTCGTAGTTATCTGGAAAATTTACCATCATATCTAGCATATGAAAAAAGATTTAGCGAATACTTTGCGTATGCATAGATGTAACTGAGTTATATTAAGAAAAGATAGAGATATTAGACAGAATCGTCATTCTGGATGTCTACTAATAGGATTCAGTTTCCCGCAATGGTTTATAATATTTATAGAATTGAGATTGAATACTCTTTCCCGGAGGTACTGATTTTGGTGATTCTTTAACTTCGTATACTAGGCCTACTCAACTTAGCGCTAATTTCTATACAAAGCTAGAACTTTAAATTAGATGGTCTCCATTTTATCGGGGGAAGATCATCTTTGTAAGCGCTTCTTGGTTTGTGGTTGCTACCACCTTTCGAAATACTGAGCGTTTAGACGCTGATCCAAAGGCGAGATTTAGAAGCGAACCAACTAGCGTGAGAGCATCTTGATTTACCGATATTGAATTAAACTAACAACGGTTTGGTGATGTTTCTGGTGATGCATATACTGTCGATTCTGGAAGTCATATTATTTCTTTTGTAATGTCGTCGAGCTCCTTAAATTTGAGCTACATTTCTTTGGCGCTGGTAGAGGAGATCCTTCCAAACAGACAAATTATTAGTGATTTAGCCCCATACGTACATGTTGGAATAGTTGCACTTTGGGTTGTTGGGGCAGCATCGCTATTTCGTGAAATTATATCATTATCACTTCAAGCCGCTCTCGGTCTCGAATACCGTGAATCAAACGAATTGACCACTGGAATGCAGGCATCTGTTTATTTAACGGGAGTTCGTAAAGAACCAAAAAACGGGAAGGAATCAACAGGACATAATTTTGACACTGATTCGATCGCTCGAGGTATTCTATATGTTATCTAGTTATTTCGTGTACTAATGATGTATAGTACACATAACCAATCACTCAAGGCACAGGACCGCCTCTTGCATCACTAGCCCCTTAGCCGATCATAAAATAATTATGAAATCACATTGGAAAATATTTAATAATTCAAACTCAGAAGAAACACACAAGGAGTCGGTAACAACTGAGGATTATTAACGCTATCGTTTGTCACTGACCCTATTAATTCTTTTTCAGTAAAGATAATCAGCTTCATAGCTGCTAATCTTGTTTATTAATTCGATTTATAGAGAGTTACGATGCCTAAGGAGATACGATTTGGTGCTTTTGTTCGGGAGGTCAATTCCCGGCAAAGATATCTGAGCTACAATCACGTTACACCCAAGCTGGAATGCGATGACAAGGGTGAACCCAAGCCACATCGTGCGACTGCGTTCAAATTGCGTCCGGGGACCGTCTTTCGCCTGATCCGTCCTTATGTGCAAGTGCGTCTTGTTGATCAATTGCGCGCGGTAATACCACTGGCGCTGTATCTAGTGCTGTTTCAAATTGTTGTGCTGCGTTCCAATGTCGAAGATGCCTGGATTATCAGTGCTGGTCTGGTGGCTGTGATTTTTGGTTTGATGTTTTTCATGGAGGGATTGCGAGTAGGGTTGATGCCCTTTGGCGAGGCCTTGGGTACTTCTTTACCCTCACGGGCCAAGTTGCCCGTGGTACTAATCATCGCCTTCATGCTGGGTATTGGAGTTACATTTGCTGAGCCGGCCATTGGTGCCCTGAAGGCAGCGGGAGCAATTGTGAAGGTGGAATCAGCACCCTATCTCTATGCCCTGTTGAATGATTGGTCTGAAGTATTGGTACTGGTTGTCGGTATTGGCGTGGGGGCAGCGGCGGTGGTGGGTACCCTGAGATTTCTTTATGACTGGAGTCTCAAGCCACTGATCTATTTGACACTCATCCCTACCATTAGCTTAACACTCTATATCAGCCAAAATCCCGAGTTATCAAAAATGCTAGGGCTGGCGTGGGATTGTGGTGCCGTGACTACCGGGCCCGTGACGGTGCCATTGGTGCTAAGTCTGGGTATCGGAATTGCGGCGGCGGCCGGTAAAGGTGGTGATGGTATGTCAGGTTTTGGTATCGTAACTCTGGCCTCCCTGTTCCCAATTCTAGCGGTGATGGGTTTGGCAGTTTATGTCCACTCCGTGACTACCCCTGCAGAAATTGTAGCCGCTGCACAAGTAAATATTAATGAGATTCAGACGACGCCTTGGTTTAATCAAACTCCCTGGTTGGAGGTTATTGCAGGTCTGCGTGCAATAGTACCACTGGTGATCTTCTTGTTACTGGTGCTGCGTTTTGTGTTGAAGGAAAAACTGAAAGATCCGGGAAACATTTCCTACGGTATCATTCTTTCAGTGATTGGTATGATCATTTTTAATGTAGGCCTAACCTATGGTTTGTCAAAATTAGGCGCCCAATCGGGCAGCATCGTCCCGGCTGCATTTACCACGATCAATGGCGTGGAAACATCGCCTATGTATAATTGGCTTACGGGTCTGATGATTGCCATCGCATTCGCATGGATCTTGGGCTTTGGCGCTACGCTGGCTGAGCCTGCACTTAATGCGTTGGGACTCACAGTGGAAAATCTCACCAATGGCGTTTTTAAAAAATCCACCCTGATGTACGCAGTCTCTATTGGTGTTGGCTGCGGTATCGCCATCGGTGTCGCTAAAATCGTATTTAATATTCCCATCGCCTGGCTGCTAGTACCCGGATATCTCACGGCCCTGGTGCTGACCTGGTTTTCCAATGAGGAATACGTCAACATTGCCTGGGATAGCGCCGGTGTAACTACTGGTCCGGTTACTGTACCTTTGGTACTATCGATGGGACTTGGATTTGGCAATGCGGTGGATGCCGTGGAGGGATTCGGCATTCTGTCAATGGCCTCCATTGGACCAATCATCTCTGTCCTTAGCGTGGGACTTTGGGTACAGTGGAAAGTAAATCGTCACTATCACGATTTCGATGAGTCTCTTCCTGTGGGCAAATTGAATACGCAAACAAAGCGAACTAAATAAACCGGAGTAATGCATGGATCAAAAACGAGAAATGGTAGTACTGACTGACGTCTCACTGATCACTGCTATAGTGCAACGAGGCAAAGCCGACGCACTGGTCTTCGCGGCTCAGGAGGCAGGTGCCCAGGGAGCCAGTATACATTACTCTCATGGCCGAGGGGTACGTGAACGTTTAGGGATTTTAGGTTTGGCAGTGGAAGCTGAGAAAGAGACATTTCATATTATCGTTTCTACTGATCAGGCCAATCGGGTGTTTGAAGCCATTTATAAAGCAGGCGATTTTGATACTCCTGGTATGGGCATCATGTGGGTAACACCCGTAGAGAAAGCAGCTACCTTTATCTCAGAAGATATTTTGCAAAAGTTTGCACACGACGACTTTCGCAATCCCTTCGAACAAAGATCAGATGACATATGACTTACCACACGACTGAGCCGCACAAATTAATCACTGCTATATTGCCCAAAGGACAGGATAAGGAACTGGTGCATCGACTGGTAAAAGAAATGGGGATAAACAGTGTCAATGTTAACTACGCCCGCGGCCTAGGTCGTATCACACCACTTCATCATCGGGGTGTCGAGGAGACCACTGAAAAAGCTATTGTCACTGTAATGGTCGAAGAAGCGCGCGCTGATGAAGTATTTGAGTTTATCTTCTACGAAGCTGACATTAATAAGCCCCATGGAGGGTTGATGTTTCAGCAGCCACTGCTAGCCAATACTTTATTCACGATGCCTGATATTGAAGAAGAACAGTGACAAGTCGGTGACATGGCATAAAGGTGCACTAGGGTACTATCACTGAATTTATTTATTAAAACTTGAGGATCAAGTCTTGTAGTATGCTTTATGTCAGGTAAAAGTCATTCGCAACTACATTGTTGATTGGTAGAAAAGTCGACCCAGTTCTCGTTCGTTACCATTCATCAATGAAATTTTTGATCGAAACTCTTGGAATTATTCTGCGAACTCAAAGTTTTCACGAATAGCAGTCATACAATTATGTAACGTAAAATTCAGCTAGAAGTAATACTTAAACAAAATTATTATGTTTCATTTTTTGTATTCAACATAAAGCAGACATTCATTGAAATAATTAAACGAGAAATTCAAATCAAATCGACTAAAAACTCAAGCCCTACTGAAACAAAATAATGTCTAGTATCTAGGTCTTGCCATTAAAAGATTCATTGACAGCATACAATGAGCTCAAACGAAGCTTCTTGTCAATTCAATTTAGAACTTTTGCTCGAAATCCGAGCATAACACTAAAAGGTTCACCAGGAATTCCACCTATGGATGGATTAGATTGTACTGAGGGTAAGAAATTATCTCGATTAAACAAGTTACGAATATCTAGCGTAAAAGAAACATCTTTGTTCCAATGTTTAGCAATCTGAAGATCTGTACGCCAATAATCTTTTAGTGGCCCCGGGTCCGGCAATGTGGATGCAACCTGGCCTTCAGTTGCATCCAGGTGTACGCGGTTGTACAAGTGAACATCGATATTTTGTTCATAAAATTTATAGCCGATGCCGGCATTGAATATCCATTTTGGAAAAGCATCATAATTAGTATCTCTGGAATTATCGATGCTCTCTACATAAGATCCGCTAAGTGCAAGTAACCATGGAGAAGCTTGATAGGTGTAAGATACCTCAGCGCCTGCAGAACCACTCGTTCCAGAATTTATAAAACAGCAAAATAATCCCGGTTCTGTTGGTGGGCCCGTTATGATGGTGTCCGTTATTTCTGATCTAAAAAAAGTGAGCTCAATCATATTAACTAATGTCTGTTTCATAAATACCAGTTCGTAGGTATCAATGGTTTCTGGCTTTAGATCCGGATTGGGTCCGATTATAGGAAAGCCCCGGACTTCTCCAGGTGATGGTGCGCGAAAGGCTCTACCGTACTGTAACTTGATGGCAGTATCTGGTGTGTGATGATATATAAAACCGAGACGAGGGCTGGTAGCATTACCAAAATCGCTATAGTGATTATAACGCCCACCATAACGTAACTGATATTGACCGTCACCGAAAAAAGTCGCCGCATCAAATCCTATGCTATGACTTTCGCGACTGAAACCACTTGTCGCCTGTGTGCGTGATCTTTCAGGTATAACAGCGCCGGTGCTATCGAAATTCTGGCTGGAGAAGTTACCCATCTCGCCCTTGCGTGTACCAAGATTTAAGCTCCATTGAGTATGCCCTAAAAATTCAGATTGTTTGAGTGTGAAATTAGCTCCGTAAGCATCTTCATCACCTAGTGTGTGTAAATCAGTGTTTAATATGTCACTACGGTCGTAGATACGTTCTTGATTGATATAGTAGAGTTTGAGATCTGCTTGGGTCTGTGTGTTGAATTTGTATTGGCCGCCACTTTGCAGCATGGTAAACGTAGAGTCTACACCACCAATATCACGACTCGCCATTGAATAATCCGTTGAACCTTCGCGCACACTGGTACCATGACCGTAAAAGTTCATTTCCAAATTTTTATCGTAGTAAAAACCTGCATAGTAAGAAAGGTCTCGATTTGGGTCAGATTTTAATTTAATTACTACAGACTGATTATTAAAACGCATATCACGTTCTGAACTTGCGACGTCTCCACTGGCTGAGCTGATGTAATCATAACTTCGATCTTGGTCAGGTTGCCCACTTACCGCAGCGGCAATGTTGAGGCGCAGGCCACCAACAAAGGCCTGACTATGATTTAAACTCGCATCATAATATTCGTTGCTCGCCAGGTTGCTTTCAAGGCGAGTAGTATCGACATTTGAATCAAATGAATGTAAGGCCATGACACCATGAAACGCATTTTCCCCGTACAATGCGGAACCAGGACCGCGGATCATTTCTATGCGATCAAGTGTACCGAGTTGTATGTTTTGACGCGTAATTTGGGGGCTTCCTTCAAGTAAATTGACTGCCACACCATCCCAAAGTGTTGCAACACTTCCACCATTGCTGAGGCTTGCGAAACCGCGAATAAAGATCATTTCTCCACCAAAAATAGTAGGTAACACAATTACCCCAGGAAGATGCCCAATCGCATCAGATAAACGACGTGAGCCGAAACTTTGCCATTTTTCCTTCGTAATTAATGACGTGGTAGAGGCAGCGTTAATTTGTTGTTCGACGAATTGGGATCCAATACTCACATTGACATTTAAAAGATCTTCGATCTCTAACTGGAGCAGATTATCAGATTGTGATGGTTCTTCTGCAGAGTAAGCAACAATAGGATTAATAAATATTGCTGAAAATAAGCATAGTAAAAATCTAGCGGAACTTACTTTCATTAAATATTTCCTTTAAAACGCGACTCACTTAATTGTTTTACTTCACTCATAATGCCCTGAGTTTTCTGTCGTTAAACGCTATATTAATATTTGTCGTATTATTATCAAATTCTAAACAACTCACCGTTTTTCAAGAACGCTGAAAAAAGTAAACACTTTGCAACTTGGTTGTTGCGAAGCCACCAAATGTCGTTTAGAAATACATCGCACTGATTAATTAACAAGCTACTGGCGTCATAAAATGACATGCATTGCGTTATTAAATACTACCATCGCGCACTAAACCTAAGTATGATATTTATGCCATATCTCATCAAAAGGTAACCAGCTCGTTTGGATGCGGTCGAAAACGCAATGCTAGCTCATAAGTTAACATCAAAATACCCATATTTTTCTACGAAGAGCCGATGAGTACTCAAAACAAAAATAAGGATCATGCTTCTTCTACACGAATCAGAATGCTGGTTTATTTCGTCGCATTTGTTTTTGCCACATCGACTTTTGCAGATGTCAAAAAGGAATACGAAGTAAAAGCCGCCTTTATCGTAAAAATGGTAAGTTTCATTACCTGGCCTGAAAGCACAAGCGCCCAAACAAAAGACATCAGTTCCGAAAGATTAACTATTTGCATCGCTGATAGCAAGCAGGCAAGCAGGAAATTTCGTGATTTATTATTGGCAAATGGCGTTTTGGAGAAACACTTTAAAGTTGCACCTTTAAATGATTTAGAAGAGTGTAATGTACTTTTTGTTTCAAAAATGCCGAAGCGGGAATATTTGCATCTTTTATCCAATATTGAATCTTTAGGGCCGATACTCACTTTTTCTGATTCACCGGGATATGCGCGACAAGGTGTGATGGTAAACTTTTACACCGAACAGCAAAAAATAAGATTTGAAATTAACTGGAATAAAATGAAATCTAAGGGTTTTGCAATAAGCTCTCGGATTTTAAAGCTTGCGAGAATCATTGATGGCGACTAAAGCTCAATCTATAGTTAACATAATCCCTAAAAAAGTGTCCACACTTCTTGCACGATCGTTACAAGCAAAAATCACAGCAATTATCGTTTTAGTAGTGTTAATCACCCTGTTTCTCGGCGCGACTCTCATTTTGATGGACGATGCGTCTCAATTTAAGAAAGATTTCTCCAATAAAATGCTTTTAATAACCAAAACGGTAGGAAATTATTCCGCAACAGATATCGCATTTAATGATCTGGGAGCAGCGAAGGATAGCTTGAGCAAATTAGAGCAAATACCTGGGATTTTACAGGCCCATCTATATGATGAGAATGGGATATTGTTTGTCAGCCTCAAGCAGGAAAAAGAAAAAACGCTTCATGAGTTACCAAAAGATAATGCAACAATTGAATTCCATGATGATTTTCTTCGTACTGTTAACGCAATTAATTTTAACAATAAGCATCATGGCTATATTGAACTTTTCGCATCCACCGAAGAATTGAGTAACAAGATCAAGCAAAGATTAACTGTGCTAGCGTTCATGACGTTAGTGCTAACCTTAATAGCTTATTTTCTCGCTAGATGGTTGCAGCGAATGATATCAAAGCCAGTTTTAAGTTTGGCAGAAACTGCAAGAAATATTGCAGACAACAAGAATTATAATCTCCGCGTTACCAAAACTGACAGCGATGAGATAGGATTACTATATGATTCTTTTAACCACATGTTGGATAAAATTGTTGAAGAACAAACTAGAACGCAGCAGATGTTAGGGAAGTTAACTGATAGTGAAGCTAGATTTAGCGCTATGTTCAATTCAATCCCGGATGCCGTTATGTTTGCAGATACTGAGCGGGAGATAAAACTCAACAACCCTGCTGTTTTTGAGATGTTTCAATACAGCGATCACGAGTTAATTGGCAATACCACAGAAATGCTTTACCCCACGCACGAGGCCTATTTAGAACAGGGGGAAATTCGATTTAATAAAGACGCAAAAAGTAAGAGCTTGCCCTATGAAGTACAATATCAACGCAAAGATGGTAATGTTTTCTGGACAGAATCACTTGGAGCAAAAGTATTAACGCCCGATAATAAACATATTGGATTTATCGGAATTTTTCGAGATATCACCAAACGTAAGAAGAATGAAGAAGAACTGTTTCAACACCGGAATAATCTAGAAAAACTGGTAACTGATAGAACCCAAAAATTAGAAACATTGAACGAGGAATTAAAGGCCTTTAGTTACTCAATTTCACATGATTTAAGAGCACCATTGCGAAGTATCAATGGTTTCAGTCAAATGTTAGTTGAAGATTATTCCAGCGAACTTGACGAAACAGCTCAAGATTATTTAGCCCGCATTCGTAATGCAACTGATAGTATGGGGAAATTAATTGACGACATGTTAGCGTTGTCACATATTACTAGTTCCGAATTAAATCTTGTAGAAGTAAACCTCTCGGAAATTGCTGAAAATATTGTTGATCGATTACAAGATGGCCAGCCTGATCGAAAAACAAAAATAGAAATTAAGCCGGGATTGAAAGTACATGGCGATGAAGGAATGCTCGAGATATTATTAAATAATATTATCGGCAATTCCTGGAAATATTCTTCAAAAAAAGAACTGATTGAAATACAGTTTTACAGTGAGAGATCGGATGGCAAAACTATTTTTTGTGTAAAAGATAAAGGCGATGGATTCGACATGAATTATAGCGATAAATTATTTCTTCCGTTCCATCGCTTACATAAAAAAAATCAATTTTCTGGTACAGGAGTTGGGCTTGCTATTGTTCAGAGAGTAATTAACAAGCATGGTGGAAAAATATGGGCAGAAAGTAAAAAATACGAAGGTTCTGCGTTTTATTTTCATTTTCCTGAATAATTATTTTCTTTTACCTGTTCGTTATTTCGATTATTTAGCCAAACATTTATTTTGGTGTATTAAGAAATTTCACACTTTAAATAGAAAAATTGTATTTATCACTGATAGTACTCTTTGCTGCCTAAATGACAAATTATTCCTTAATCTCCGAAACAGGGTGCTTGATCAAGGTGCAGCTAATTTATGAATGACTGCTTTTAGAATTTAGCTTGTTAACCAAGTTTGAATCAATTCGAAAAATATTTTCTCTTTGAAATGTACAAATATCTTCTTTGTCGACATTCTTCTAGATCATATATTTTCGCGAACTTCCATATTGGGCTGTTTTGAATTGTTCACTACTAGCAACATTGCCATACCAGATTGTAAGTTATATCTGAATTATGTACGACCATTGATAATATCTTTATTCTATTGAAGTTTAGATTTCTGATAAACTTCAATAATATCTTGCCCATCCCAAATATAAGTGAGATGAGGCCCTTGTTGCGGTATTGTTACCGCAGGTGGCCTCAATGCCGCAATACATAAACCTCCGGGATGCCTTACAGAGTTATACACTATGCCCCAGGCATTTTGTTCTTTAAGTAATTTCCCAAATGCTAGACTGGGTTGCCAATCATCCGGCTTATGATAATGGGTAAATGCTTTTCCTCGAATATCATGCAGTGGTTTGTTAACACCTCCGATATAAACACGCATATCGATTTGCCCCGCATCTTCATTGGTATACATTAAAAATTGTGAACGATGAAATTTCGTTTCTTCGATGGCTGTTTTCATCGAGTCTGCTGCATAGTAGACACCATAGGTTCCATCACTAAATCGACTGGGGGAGGATGGACTAATATGGGTAAATGCCGCCATTACCGGCGAAGAACCTGGTCCCGTGATTCGATCTTCAGATGCAACCAAAGTGATATCGCCAACTTCATCACGTAGGCGCTCATTGGTGAGCGATTCTATATAATACAGCGTATCCATAAGATCCGGTTCAACCAGACGTTCGAAAAAATTTATTGGTGGGTATTCAGAAGGGACAATACGATACTGTGATGGCCAATCGAGTTCGACTTCACGGCTAATCTCCACAAATCAAAGACCACGTTGAGCATCAAGATAACGACGAACATCCGCCAGATCAACCAAGCTGCCAGCGAGCATACGCTCTAAAGCACTTTGCCCTTGAAACAATGGCGCTTGATTCGGTTTGCGTACCCATTCATCGGCCGCATGTTGACTCGGTAATAAAATATTAAGGGCTTTAAAGATACCCAATAAATAACTAATACGTTCTAACGTATCTCGACTTAAACGGCTTGCCGTTTTTTCGGCTTTCCATTTATAAAAAGTGGATTCAGGCGGTGACCCTAATAAGGTAATCTCGTCTTTGACTGACAAAGACCAATGTTTCGATAAGTTGAAATACGCCTGCAAAGCCGCATTTGCCACTTGTTTTGGGTCAGATAATGCCTTCTTCGATTTAATTTTGTCTGCCATGAAAAAACTCCTTATATAGAGTATATCGTAATTATGCTCCAAATATGTAGCCTTACAACACAAAAACGATTGAATTATTGCCAAAATGACTGATTATTGGTGGCTTTTAAGTCAAAATAAGCCGAAATTTCGCACTTTGATTAGTTTATGGGCCTATTTACCTTAATCGCGAGATACGACATATATAATTAACTTTCTGCCAAATCAGGGTCTTATTTATCTCTTGAAAATGACTCTAAATTATTTACAGCAATCCTTCTAATCAGAATAACCTTGAAAAGACATATTATTTAATAAATAACAATATCTTATGATCTATTGAAGAATTATCACGTTATTAGTCTTCACATCCGCAAAAACTGAAAATACTAGCCACAAGGAAAATCAACCCACCATTTTAATTGATGATATTTTTTCTCGTTATTAACCCCAATGGGTTTCGCCTTACGTTTACCTAATGGAATAAACAAAAAGGAGAAAAATCATGAAACCATATTCAATATTAATGACATTTATCTTAGTGAGTAGCTCGCTGATATTCGTGGCTTGCACAACGCCGATAGAACAACCCGATAAAGAAGAAATTGCATCAACAAATGCCGGACAAACTAATCAGTCCATTGTTGATAAGAGTCAAAGTTCCCTAAAACAAAAAAACACGGTTCAACAGCCAAAGCCAGCTAACACAGCAGAGGCCGAACAAGCTCAAAGTCAGGGCCAGACAAGTCATCCAAGTATGACAATGAGTGCCTTCATGGCACCGAAAAGAGATGTCAGGGGTGATCAGATAAAATCACGCGCTAAACTGGGTAAAACACTGAAGTCAGAACGTTTTGAATTTCACAGTTTATTGCCTCAATCTTCGGTTGCCATCAACTCACTTCAAGAACAGATACGCATCCCATCAGAACCGGTAAATCGTGAACACTACCAGCATTTTAAAAGCAATCCTGTAAAGCTTGTTAAAGAAGATCCCTTATCAACATTTTCTATCGATGTTGACACCGCTAGTTACACCAATGTTCGGCGTATGATTCAAGATGGCGCTATACCACCAACCGATGCTGTGCGCATAGAAGAATTTATCAATTATTTTTCCTATGACTATCCTAAACCCGCTAAAGACGGACACCCTTTTTCCGTGACCACCGAATTAGGACCCAGTCCCTGGTCGTCTGATCGTTATTTAATGCAAATTGGTTTACAAGGTTATGAAGTACCTGAAGCGGATAGGCCACCAGTTAATTTGGTGTTTCTTATTGATGTTTCCGGATCCATGAATACAGCCAACAAATTACCGTTATTGAAAAAGTCCTTCAAATTTTTAGTCAACAAATTACGTCCCGAAGATTATGTGTCGATGGTGGTATACGCTGGCGCATCCGGCGTGGTACTACCACCCACAGCAGGCAGTGAAAAAGCAACGATACTCAATGCCCTCAATCAACTCAAAGCAGGCGGCTCAACCAATGGAGCATCAGGTATTCGTTTGGCGTATCAAACGGCAATGCAAAATTATCGAAAAGAAGCAAGTAACCTGGTGTTGTTAGCCACCGATGGTGATTTTAATGTGGGTACCACTAACTTTAATCAATTGATTGATTTGATCAAAGAGAAACGCAAAAGTGGGATAGCGATCAGTACACTGGGATTTGGTGCTGGGAATTATAATGATCACCTTGCTGAGCAAATTGCCGATGCTGGTAATGGTTCAGCATCCTATATTGATTCATTACAAGAAGCCCGTAAAGTGTTGGTGGATCGCGTAGGTGCTGCATTAACACCTATTGCCCGTGATACCAAAATACAAATTGAATTTAATCCTGACTGGGTCGCTGAATACCGTTTAATTGGCTATGAAAATCGTCATTTAGAACATCATGAGTTTAATATGGACAGCGTGGATGCCGGTGATTTGTTTTCAGGGCATACGGTAACCGCAATCTATGAAATCGTGCTAGTGGGTCAATCGAAACCCAGTATCGATCCTTTACGTTACGATTCAACTGATGTCAGCGAAAAAAGCAAAGGCCAAGAACTGGCGTTTGTGAAATTACGTTATAAACCCATTGGAGAAAATACCAGTCAATTGTTGACGCATTCGATTGCTGCAAATTCGGTCATTCAAGCCTTTGATAAAACCAGTACGCGTTTTCAATTCGCAAGTAGTGTGGCAGGTTACGGGCAATTACTGCGCAAGAGTCCTTATCTGCATCAAATGACCGCACCACAGCTTGCGAAGATTGCTCGGTTAGCCAAAGGTGAAGATCAACAAGGCTATCGATCAGGGTTTATTGATCTCGTGGAATTAACTGCAGTACTCCATGCTGAGGCAGAAAATCAGACGATAGACAATGACACCGCATTGTCACAACGATAATTCTGTCTAAACCTGTGGATAGACAAGCCTATTGTTGAATGTCATATTCTCAATAGGTTTGTTTATCATTATATCGAAACGAGCTAGACTACCATTTTAATCAAGAGTATATCGTCGATTATATGCTAACCGATTTGTCGGATGAACAATTAATGCTTGCCTATGCGGACCATAATTTGGACGCATTCAATGAGCTATACGGTCGGTATAAAACGGCTCTGTATCGTTTCCTGCTTCGTCAAGTGGACGGACAAGCCAATGCGGAAGAAATTTTTCAGGAGGTATGGGGTAAAATCATTAAAGCGAAAGATCACTACAAAGTCACGGCGTCGTTCCGAACTTATCTCTATCAAATTGCACGTAATACACTCATTGATAGCTATCGACGAAAGAAACTATATACCGTCAGTGACGATGAACTTGAATCAGAGGCATCCGCAAGGCTCTCAGTTGCGGACGCTGATCCGTCGAATACAGTCGATTCTCAGCAGCGTTATACCCGCATCATTGACGCCATCGCCGCACTGCCAACTGATCAACGAGATGTCTTCTTATTAAAAGAAGAAGCCGAATTATCCATTAAAGACATTGCGGATGTTTTGCAGATCAATGAAGAAACCTGTAAAAGCAAATTTCGCTACGCACGAAAACGTTTGAGAGTAATGCTCGGTCAAGATAACAGTGAGGCTTACGATGAGTAACGAAAAAGACGAACTATTATCAAAGCAATATCAATCAGAAAGCAATGAACAAGTCCCGAGTGCCTTAGATTTGCAAATTCTTGATATGGCCAAAGCAGAGCTTGAAAAACCCGTCGAGTCAAACAGTCAAAAACCCATAAAGAAACACAAAGTTTGGCCACAGATGTATGCCACCGCAGCTGTTATGATCATTGGTGTTGGGCTGGTGACTTTTATGCAGCGAGAGGTTCCTGTGGAGATAGGCTTAAAAGAACCTTCTCCGGCTTCAGATTCATCTGTTCAGCAAGGTCCACCCATATTTCGCTCTTTTCAAGGACAAAAAGCACAACCGACGTTAGATAATGTAGAAGCGCCAATGGTTATGGACAAAAAATTGTTAAAACAAGATGCCGAGTCTGCGCCGCGAAAGAAAACTCACACACTGCCTTCAGTATCGTCTGTTCAGCAAGGTGCGTCAGTAGCTAGCCCGTTTCAAGAACAAGAAGCACCAGCGGCGTTAATACCCCGAGAAACGCCGATGAAGCAAAAATCCATTGCTGAAGAAAAAGAAACTAAAAGGCGATCGGAGCCAGAAAAAGATCGATTTGAATTTTATTCGATAATGCCATCTCGGCGCGTTGATTCCATCGAAAGCGAAGAAATCCAATCACCTCCAATTGCGCAATACACGACTGATATTAAACACGAACCGATTAAATCTGCTAAATCAGGCGAAACAATTGTACATACTTTTTCCATTACCAATGAAGGTACCTTTGATGACGTTTATTCCATCGAGGTCTCGAGTAACAAGCCATGGATTAATAAACGCGATATACCCGAAACAGTGTCGATCGCTTCAAACGAGACGTATCTGCTAACGATTACATCGACAATTCCCGCTACTGCAACGAAAGGGACTGTTTTAGAAATTGAACTGCGTGTTGTGGGCCGCCGTAATAGAGTGCTTTCTAAAGAGATTGTTACTGAAACTTCAATCGTTAACTGATCAGTTATTTGCTAACGTCATCCCTCACTAAATCTAAGCCAATACTAAACTACGCCTTTCGCCTTCTTTCAGAATTCCGTTTTCCTTAAGTGTTTGTAACGTTTGTCTGATAGCTTTTTGACTTAAATTGTAATTCAATGCCTTAATTAAACACTGGGGGAATAGAATCCTGTTTAATGTCTTCAATTAAGCGTGAAGTTTCTGCATCTTCCAACATCTCTAGTACGTCTTGGTTTAATTGAACATTTTCTGTATGCTCAATATGCTAAGGTGTTTAACTGACGAGGGAAGGGGAGAGCTCTATCATTGGCAAGGCCTTTTTATCTGTCCGACAGACACTAATGAGTTCCAAGTTGCACACTTTAATGAGTAGCGCTAGTATCGCATTGAAAACATTTCTCACTGTATTTTTAGCGGTATTTGTATATTTAGCGATGGCATTAAAGAATGCTAGTGACACTAGGTGGTTGTAGGCTTCCTGAGTCCCGACGTTTTGTTTAAGCGATTATTTAATAGCGGCCTTAGAAAATATTTTCTATTTTAAAATAGAATAATTGTTACACTCCTGAAACAACATTCCATTATTTTTGAAATTCTCTAGAAACATGAAACTCTGATAATTATCACTTCGCTTGATACAGATGTTTAACAAAATTAGAGGATATGTCATGAATAACAAACAAACTTATTTTTATACATTAACCGGATTTTCTGATCCAGACCAGGTCGCAGTACCCATTGTTTTAGCAAATGCGGTGTTGGCTATGGGCTCGGATGCGATTCTTTGGACGACGTTGGAGGGTGTCTATCTGAGTAAAAAAGGTGCAGTGGATGATATGGTAGCACCGAGTTTTTCACCCATTAAAGAACTGCTTGATCAATTTACAGAAGCAGGAGGGCGCATCGGAGTTTGTCCAGCTTGTGCAAAAACTCACGAGGTGACTGATGATAACTTGGTTGATAATGGGCTTTGGATGGGTGCCGCAGCGGTGCAAGAGGCGCTACATAATCGTAATACGATGACATTCTAATTTTGTATGTGAAATTTTTATGGGTGCGTTATAAATGACGCACTCATTTAATTAGCTAAATATGTGACTTCTACTAAATTGGAGGTTGGTATTAATTATTTATGTGGAAACCCACTGATAGAGTAATTGAAATGTAGTACGATAAGCTTGCTTGAACTGGAATATTGGAATTGCCATGGAATATAAGCTTATAAAACACCCTGTTCATCCGATTCATATACTCAATATTAACGGTTATATTGCTTCCGACGAATTAATCCAAATGGTTAAGGAATTATGGAAAAACGATGAATATCTTTCTGCTACGCATATGATGTGGGATTTTAGTTTAAGTGAATCAAATTATTATTTCGAAGATATATTTAAGCTTTTTCAATTCGTTAAAAAGAACAAACATTCGCAAATGCTGAAAATGCTCGCTATCGTGGCTCCCAAGGATAACGAATTTGGAATATCTCGAATGTATGCCATGCTTAATGAAAGCGACAATCCTAAAATTGAGGTGTATCGAGAGATCGTTGATGCTGAGCAATGGTTGTTAGAAAGTCAATTTAGCAAAGCTTAAAACTTCTGTGCATTCCTGAACTCGTGATATAAGTGCTTCTATGCGCTTTGTACTGCTATCGAAGCGCTGCTCACTATCGTAAAGCCGAATATTTGGTGTTACACACACGTATGCCATCTCAAGTATTAGTAATTTATCCTCACTTCTTTAGGTCTGAATTTTAATGCTGCTATTGGCAACTTGATTTAGATATAAATATTTTCCTGTTTTATCAAAACGTGTATCTGAGCCTTGTGTTCCCTTATATCCAAAATAGAGCGCTTATAACGACAATTCTGCTTAATATTGCTATTTGCCACCAATGAGATCAATAATTAAGTAATAATATAGCTATACTTTAATTAGAGGCTATGTTTTTTATAGTAATAGGGTTTTGATTTTACAGCGTGTTATTTTGGAGAGCGAGTCATTATATGAAATTAATTCCTAAGGTATTTAGTGTTAGTCAAAAGTCATTATTTATTGCATTTTTAACGTTTTCTGCTGTGGTGTTCTCTGTCTGGCTTGCATCAACAACGATTATGCAAATGTTAAATGTGAAAACGACTTGGAATGAATATAATCAAAAAGCTGCAGTTAGCTCGTACAATTTAAGTCAACTCCAAAATACCATCGGCTATGGTGGTTTTATACACAATTTTAAGAATTTTGTATTGCGTAAAGATGCTCACTTGATACCTAAAATTCAATCAGATCTAGATAAGATAAAACAGTCCATTAATAAATTTTCTAAACTCAATTTAAATGGGGAAGAAAAATCTGCTCTACAAATGCTTAGCTCAACCTTTGAGATCTATGGTCAAAAATTTGAGTTAGCTAAAAATGCGATAAATGAAGATAAGCCCAGTGAGGATATAGATAACTTAGTTAAGGTAGACGATACACAAGCACTGGCTGCATTGCAAAGTCTTGCAAAAATTATATTAAATCGTAGTTCAATACATCAACAACAAACAGATAATGCAATAAACAAGACCGTAGATTATATACTGTTAAGTTTCTTAGCAATCCCAATTATCTTGATGGTGGGTTGGTTGCTAATTAGTTTTTCAAGACGAATTACAAGTATTAATAACGATTTAGTAGTAAGTAATAATTTTTTAGATACCTTAGTTTATTCTATGCCAGATGCCATGTTGAGTGTAGATGTCTTAGGAAATATTGAAAAAGTTAATCAGGAAGCAGCTATCTTATCTGGTTTTACCGAAGAGGAATTGCTTAATAAAAATATTAGTGACTTACTGCCTGAACGACTCCGTAGCAAACATCAATTCAATATTAGCGATTATTTTGCTGGAAAATTTGATTATAAAAAACCTATGGGTGATAGAGATAATCTGTTGATCCTTAGAAAAGATGGTCACGAAACGCCTGTAGAAATTCGATTGGGATTTGTTAATAATCCCGGCAAGCCAATGGCAACGGCCACCATTAGAGATATAAGTGATAGAATTGCTGCACAAGAAAGTCTGAAAAAAAGTGAAGCTTTGCTTGCAGAGGCTCAACGTATAGCTAAGTTGGGTAGTTGGGAGTGGAATCTATCAGACAATTTGCTTAATTTGTCTGATGAAAGTATTCGTTTATTAGGGATCAATAAACAGGATTTCAACGAGGAATATGAAGTCTTATTACGTAATGTGCATCCCGACGATAGGGAAAGTGTAAAAACGGCAATTGAGAATGCTGTTAAAAATCATCAACCCTATGATATCGAACATCGTTTGATGCACAAAGATGGCCGGGTATCCTTTGTTCGTGAACAAGGTGAAGTAATTTCCAGTGAAGATAAGCAGACCAAGAAGCTTATCGGTACCATGCTTGATATAACTGGTTACAAAAACGAACAAATTAAGTTGTTACAATCAGCGTCTGTTTTTGAGCATTCATCAGATGCTATCGTGATAACTGATAGGGATAATAAGATAATTGCAGCTAATAGTGCTTATACCGAAGTTACTGGTTATTTGAAACACGAAGTATTAGGACGTAATCCGGGTTTTTCTAAATCAAAACGTCACGATAAAGCTTTCTATAAAAAACTGTGGAGTGAACTCCTGACAAAGGGTCGCTGGCAAGGGGAGATTTGGGATAGACGAAAAAATGGAGAAATTTATCCAAAATGGTTAAGTATTTCTGTTTTAAAAGACGAATCAGGCAATATTTGCAATTACATAGGAATTTTTAGTGACGTAAGTAAAGCCAAACAAAATGAGCAGGAATTATGGCAATTAGCTCATCATGATTCGCTTACAGGGTTACCAAACAGATTACTATTTATGAGCAATCTAGAACAAGCGTTTAAGCAAGCAAATCGTACAAAAAAATTATCTGCGGTATTATTTATTGACCTTGATGATTTTAAACCAATAAATGATATTTACGGTCATCTTGCTGGAGATAGTGTATTGAAAGAGGTTGCCCAACGACTTAAAAACTCAGTTCGACAAGCAGATACTGTCGCACGATATGGGGGAGATGAGTTTACTATCCTTCTTCAAGATCTCGAAAGTTTTAATGATATTGAAATTGTGACGAACAAAATTACAGAATATATGAATAAGCCAATTAAAGTGAAGGAAAACGAATTTACTGTCAAAAGTAGTATTGGAATTAGCTTATTTCCCAATGCAGCAAAAGATATTGCGACACTCATCAAACATGCTGACTTAGCGATGTATTATGTAAAAGAACATGGTCGAAATAATGTTCAGGTATACAATGAATCGTTAGAAATATTAAAAGATAAAGTAGACTGATATTTTATTGCTGCAATAAATCTTTGACCTGCGTATAGGTCTCTTCGATATCAATAGGTTTAATAATAAAACGATTTATACCTGCTGACTCCAAATCGTTATTTTCCAGGCCTTCGTTATAACCGGTGTAAAGAATGATAGGTATGTTTTTATTGAGTAAGCGAATTTCTTTCGCGAGATTTATGCCCGTTAATTTTGGCATGGTATGATCAGTAATAATTAAGTCGAATTTATTGGGGTTTTCTGTGAATTCATTGAGTGCGTCAATGCTTCGTGTTTTTACGCTAACATTAAGTCCCCATTCTTCAAGCATATCTTGCATGAACTCGGCAACATCCGGCTCATCATCAACAACAAGTACATTTCCTTGCAGTGTGTGAGTTGAGCTCTCGGAATTTTCATTACTATCACGTAGGTCGCGATCTGATGTGTCACTAATATTCAGTGGCTGGAATAGGATACGAATAGTCGTTCCTTGAGAGGGTGTAGATTCAACACTAATGTGTCCACCATAATCATGCACGATTCCATGTACAGTAGAAAGCCCCATACCACTGCCTTTGCCGACTTCTTTAGTTGAATAGAATGGCTCAAACATACGTTCCAGAACATCTGGAGGAATTCCAGAACCATTATCTGATACCGTTAACATAACATGATTACCTGAAAATGGTTGTCGGCAAGAGTCGCAGGTACATTCAGGGCATTCATGTTGTTGAACCGCTATTTTAATACAGCCATTGTTATAAACAGCATCGCGTGCATTAATGCAAAGATTCATGAGTATCTGTTCTAAATGAACCGGGTCAATCATAATATGAGAACACTCATTATCGAGATCAAGTTCGATTTCAACAGAAGAAGGTAAGCTTGCTTCAAGTAGTTTGATTGATTCTTTGACTAAAGGTGCCAGTGACATTGCACGAGGTTCGCCGCGTTGGCCACGACTGAAGGTTAACATTTGTTGAATAAGGTTTTTTGCTTTCTGTCCTGATCGACTTGCACGAGAAAGATAGCGGATGAGTTTTTCATCGCCGTATTTTGCAACTTTATCTTCTGCTAAAACGACTGATCCTAAAATACTCGTTAGAATATTATTAAAGTCATGTGCTATACCACCGGTTAAATGCCCTATGGCTTCCATTTTCTGGGCTTGTCTTAACTGAGCTTCAAGTTTTTGTCGATTTTCTTCGGCTTTATTATGATCGGTGATATCACGCATATAACCAATAAACAGTTTTCCTTCGCTACCTTGTGTAACATCAATAGCTAACTCGGCAGGGAACTCCTCACCATTGGCGCGCATAGCTGTTATTTCAATACGTTTGCCAATATTATTGCCTTTCCCGGTACTCAAGTAACGCTTCATACCTATGTTGTGAGCTGTTCGAAATCGAGGTGGAACAATCAAATCGGCGAGGGATTTGCCAAGCACTTGATCTGATGTATAACCAAAACATGAACAGGCCGCAGGATTAAATTCTACAATATTACCTTTTTCATCCATGCTGATAATCGCATCAAGTGCAGCATCAAAAGTTGCACGTAAACGATCTTCACTTTTACGTAATGCAATTTCTGCACGGGTTTGTTCTGTAATGTCACGAGTAATAGTTAATAGTTGTGTTGAGCCAAGGTGAGTCATACGGACACCGTGGATGTCGAGAGTGATTCGAGATCCGTCTTTTTTAATGCCTTCACCGGCTATGTGGGCACGACCTTCAATTGCCACTGTTTTGATATACTCTTGATACATTGCCATATGATCTTCAGGAATAATATCGCTGGGTTTTAGGGCGCTAAAATCATCGTTTTCATCATAACCATGAATAGTTTTAAACATGGGATTCACATCAATAATATTTCCCATTTCATCAAACAGAATAATGCCATCAACGGATGTGTTGAAAATGACACGATATTGTTCTTCTTTGCTTCGTAGCTGATCTTCAGCAATTTTTTTCTGTGTAATATCTCGAGCTATGATGAGAACTCGGTCGTCACCGGCTATGATTGCATGTTTTACAAACACTTCATCCCAGCCATGGGTTCCGTCTTTGTTGATTCGTTGCCATTCAGCATGTTGAGTTTCGCCTGCATTGGCTTTCTTGATAGTTTGTAATACTAGGTGTGTATCAAAAGGAAAGGTATTTACTCCCGGATTACTCATTTCAAAATTGAGGAATTCTTGTTGGGTATATCCGTAACTTTCACAAGCTTTGGGATTTACATCAGTTATTGATCCGTTGCTGGGGTTATGAATAAAAATGGCGTCTTCGGTGGTATCAAATATCGACCGGTAACTTTCATCAGATATACGTTTTGCTTCATCAGCCTCAAGACGTTCGAGTTCTGCTGAGGCGCGAACTGAAAAAATTTCCATAACCGAACGAATTATTTTTGTCTCTGTGAGCGGTTTTCGGTTGCCAATAGAAATTAGGCCTTGTTGAATCCCTTTTGAGTCATAGAGTGGGAAGCCAGCATAAGCTTCTAATTGAAGATCACATAATAAGCCATCACCAGGAAATAGTTGTTGAATATTTTTGGGGATAAACAAGTAGTCTTTTCCTACTACACCTTCACAAGGCGTGTCAGCTAAATCATAGGTAATGTTTGGTACAATTTGGTTTTGATTATAAGCGGCGAGGGTAGTGACCGTATCGTTTGAGTAATAGCGACCAATAAAGCAGAAATCAACATCTAAAGTTTCTGCCAAATGCCAGACAATGGCTTCAAATACATTATCATAAGAAGCGCCTGATACACCAAGTGCAACATTTCTAAACGCATCTTCTGTTTTTTTACGCTCGGTGATGTCGGTAGATATACCACAAACGGCATAAACTTCATTCACGTTATTGAATAAGGGAAATTTTATGGATAAATAGGTGTGCGGCTCGCCATTGATTATTGCCGATTCTTCAAATTCCATTGGTTGATGAGATTCAAATACCTTTCTATCAGCATCGATAAAGCCTTGTGCCACCTCTTGGGGGAAAATTTCAAATACTGATTTACCTAATATGTCTTTTTCAGCGAAATCAAAAGTGTTAACAAACTGTTGATTCACAAATTGAAAATATCCTTCATAATCTTTTGCATAGACTATAGCTGAGGAGTTATCCAGCATTTGTTGGAGTAACAGTTTACTTTCTCGAATCGGTTCGCGTTGTGAACTTCGATTTTCCAGCACTTGTAATTGAAAAACAAAGTGATTTGTTTTAACTTTTTTTGTCTGTCTTTGAAGATAAAAAATTGTATTGATATAGTGATTATTTTTCCCAACAAAACGCCACTCAAAGGCTTGGGATAAACCGTTATTTGCGGCTTCGATTCGCAAGTTTAATGAATGGCTCGATGCTTCACCATCGGGTTGATATTTTGGCGAAAAATCGAGAATAGATTTGCCTTGTAATGTTTCTTTGCTACCGTTTAGTAATTCAGCAACTCGGTTTGTGCATGAAACAAACGTACTATCATTGAGTACGCCATAGAATTCAGTTGCGGTAGCGGCTTTAATTGGGGCATCTAAAAGCGTCAATTTTTCTCTCGTTGATTTCTATGATTTTTAAGAATTTAGTCTATCAGCCTAATTAATATTCAGCCATCAGTGTTACTT
>Ga0316207_10000600_pt1 | contig 54591 bp, 44 predicted proteins | sample 6weekpyrite_MG_FD_204943 | JGI IMG/M metagenome (GOLD analysis project Ga0316207, IMG submission 204943) | Microbial mat bacterial communities from mineral coupon in-situ incubated in ocean water Damariscotta River, Maine, United States -... | ecosystem: Environmental > Aquatic > Marine >...
CAGCTGTATTACATGCAACAGCAAGACCTGTCGGTGCGTGACGGCAAGCTGCACCTTCGCGCCCAGGTGGTGACGGTCAGCGACGATACACAGAGCTGGTTTGAATTAGGCGAGCCGCAGTTAATCCAGGCCAAAGAGCTAAATGTGATCCTGATGCGCAAGGATCCGCCCTTCGATATGCAGTACATCCACAGCACCTACCTGCTGGAACTGGCCGAGGCCGAAGGAGTGTTGGTGGTCAACAAACCTCAGACCCTGCGTGACGCCAACGAGAAGCTGTTTACCGCCTGGTTTCCACAGTGCTGCCCTCCGACTCTGGTCAGCCGCGACATGGGCCAGCTGCGTAGCTTTTACGACGAATACGGCGACATCATCATCAAACCGCTGGAAGGTATGGGTGGAGCATCAATCTTCCGCCTCAAGCAAGGCGACCCCAACGTCAGCGTGGCCCTGGAGACACTGACCCAGCAAGGTGGCCAATACATCATGGCACAGCGTTTCATCCCCGAGATCACCTCCGGCGATAAACGTATCCTGCTGGTCGACGGCGAACCCATGCCCTACGCCCTGGCACGCATCCCGGCCAAGGGTGAAACCCGCGGCAACCTGGCTGTTGGTGGTCGTGGTGAAGGCGTGCCGCTAAGTGAACGTGACCGCTGGATCTGTAAACAAGTCGGCCCAACCCTGAAACAAAAAGGCCTGTTGTTTGTCGGCCTGGACGTGATCGGCGATTACCTGACCGAAATCAATGTCACCAGCCCCACCTGCGTCCGCGAACTGGATGCCCAATTCGGCCTCGACATCGGCGGCGCCTTAATGGATAGCATTGCCGCCAAGCTTGGCTCATGAACCTTATGAAGTCCGTAGGGTGCACCCAGATGGCGGGCATAAACGCACTGCGCACCATTAATCATATTTTTTCCTCCGGCCATCATGGTGCGCAGTGCGCACCCTACGCAGTTCTTTGCCTGATTTTATTCCTTACCGGCTGTGAACAACGCCCCCTGGTCTATCAGCAACAGGTGTTGGCCCTCGGCACCCTGGTGGACATCTCTATCTATGGTGTTGATGAACAACAGGCCGCCAAGGCAGTCACTGCCGTCACCAACAGCATGGAAGCCATTCACCACGACTGGCACGCCTGGCAACCGAGCAAGCTGACCTATATCAATGAACAACTGGCAGCTGGCAACAGCATTTCACTCAACAAAGAGCAACAACAGCTGATCCAAACAGGTATTAGCCTGGCCAGGCAAAGCAAAGATCTGTTCAACCCTGCCGCCGGCAAGTTGATCGCCCTGTGGGGTTTTCACAGCGATGAACGGCCGGGTACTGCGCCACCATCTGAAACCGACATTAAGGTACTGGTTAAGGCCGATGCGAGCATGAGCAAACTAACACTGGATAACAACCAACTCAGCACTTCTAACCCAGAAGTCATGATCGATGTCGGCGGCTATGCCAAGGGCTATGCCGTTGACCAGGCCATTGATGAGCTGCGCCGCATGGGCATCAACAACGCCATCATCAATGCCGGTGGTGATCTACGCGCCATCGGCGCCAAGAATGATCGCCCCTGGCGCATTGGCATCCGCCATCCTCGCCAGGCAGGTGTGATAGCCTCATTGGAAACCCAGGGGGATGAGAGCGTCTTCACCTCGGGCGATTACGAACGTTATTTTGAGTTCAACGGCCAACGGTTTCATCACATCATCGACCCACGCAGTGGCCGCCCGGCACAGGGAACCAGCTCCGTTACCATCATCCATCGCGATGCCAGCACGGCTGATGCCGCCGCCACAGCGGTATTTATTGCCGGACCGAAGCAGTGGCGCGAAACAGCCCGGGCCATGGGCATTAAAGAAGTGATGTTGATTGATGCGACAGGCACAATCCATATGACCGAAGCCATGAGCCAACGCATCCATTTCGAATTCGATAACAAAACAACAAAAACCATCATCGTCCCATGACCCGGGCCGACAAAATCGTCGTCGCCCTGGCGCTATTGCTACTGCCATTTATGTACATCGAATTCTGGGGCAACAGTTCTCAAGGTGAAGTAGTACAGGTTCGCAGCGTCAATAGTGAAGGCATCACTCTACCTCTGGATCAGGACAAACAATTGGAAATAGCGGGAGCGCTAGGATCAAGCCTTATCGAAATCAAAGATAGACAGGTACGTTTTATCGATAGCCCCTGTCAGGGTAAACAATGCATCACTACCGGCTGGCTGCAAAAGAATGGTCAACTGGCAGCCTGCCTGCCCAATGGCATAACCGTGCAGATTATTGGCCGCGACCAACGTTTTGATGCGGTGAATTTTTAGCTAGTTTCACTACTGCTTCCCTCATCCAGGACTTGAAACATCATCTTGCTCAAATCTTCCGGATTGAATTTGGGTACGTAAAAATCCGCCCCCACTGCCTTACCCATGGATATATTGGCATCAGCGGAAAGGGATGAATGCATCACCACAGGAATATCCTTCAAGCGTGAGTCATCCTTGATATTCTTGGTCAAGACATAACCATCCATCTCTGGCATCTCAACATCGGTCAACACCGCCTGAATATGGTCTTTCAGATGGACGCCGTTGGCAGCCGCCCTGTCTGCCAATTCTTTGAGCTTTTCCCAGGCCTCCAGGCCATTCTTCGCACTAATATATTTTATCCCCATCGCATCCAGCGTCTTGGAAATTTGTTTGCGTGCCACTGACGAATCATCTGCAAACAGGATCATCTTAGGGCTAGAGACTGTAGGGATGCCCGCAAACATGGCCTGCTCATCCTCGTCATTTTGAGACACCGAGGCCAGCACCTTTTCAACATCCAGGATCATAACAATGCGGCTATCTTCCAGCTCGGAGACAGCCGTAAGCAAGCCTCCCAGACGATTTGCCATTATCGGTGGTGGCGCCTTAATCTGACTCCATTCCATACGCAAGATGTGCTCTACCGAATGAACCAATAAACCTAGCAGTGTCTTATTGTATTCACTGATGATCAGGATTTCCGGCTTTTCCTCGACATCCATCTCACAGAAATGTGCCAGTTTGATCACTGGGACCATTTCACCACGCAGGCTAACCATGCCCTCAATTCCCTCGGCAACATCAGGCGCACGAGTGATTTCAGGCACATTCAACACCTCACGCACCTTGAAGACATTGATGCCAAACACTTCTTCACGACCAGTCTTTCGATCAAGTCCCAGGCTAAACAGCAGGATTTCAAGGCGATTGGCACCGGCCATTTGGGTGCGCTCATCAACAGACTGCATAAACTGACTCATCGGAAATTCCCTTTCAAAGTATTTGCAGACAGTAGATCGGCCCGAATTTCGATTTCTAAACTAAAAATTCAATAGTCTATAATTTTTTTATTGATCAAAATAAGCAACTTTGCATGATTTATTTTCGCTACACTGAGCCAATGAAGTTAAGCATCCAAACAACACCCGAAGATCAACGTATCGCCTGGCTCGCGGCCCTGGCAATCACCATCCATATCGCCGAAAGCGCACTGCCCAGCCCCATTCCGGGCGTCAAGCCTGGGCTCGCCAACATCATCACCATTATCTGTCTGATGCAGTACGGCTGGCGTTGCGCGGCGTGGGTGGCGACTCTGCGGGTGTTGGTAGGGTCTATCCTGATTGGCACCTTTCTCTCACCCACCTTTGCCCTGAGCATGAGCGGTGCAATTGCCAGTATTATTGTACTGGGACTGGCCAGCCGTCTGCCCGTCGAGTTCGGTGCGGTCGGTTACAGTCTGCTGGCAGCGATCGCCCATATGTCAGCGCAATTTTTCGTCGCTTATAGCCTATTCATTCCGCATCAAGGATTATTCCACTTGCTGCCGATACTAATCACAGTCGCGATTGTTTTTGGCATAGGCAGTGGCATAATCGCTAACCAAATCATCAATAAAATAAAGGAACAACAGACCGAATCATGAGTGCAGCCGTTACCAGCGCCAAAGTTTCAGCCAGTGACCGCTTGGTCTTCACCCTGTTCCTGTCTATTGCCCTTAATGCCATTATTATTCTTGGGGTCGGTTTTGATTTCACCGATCCATTTTCTGAAGAGTCGCCCTTACCAACGCTGGAAGTGATCCTGGTAGAAAAAAATGATTCCGAAAAGCCGGAAGATGCCGATTTTCTGGCACAGACTGATCAAACCGGCATGGGCAATACCCGTGACAAAAAAACGCCCCGCACCACCGAGGCAGCACAGGAGCTCCCCGTTCCCTTTGATGGTGACTCAGACGTGCTGACGCCCGAGCAAACCACCAACCAGACCCAGATCACCCAGAAAGATGTGCTGACTCAACGTGAATCCGCCACCCAGGTCTTCACCCTGGAAAATCCAGAAGAACAGCAGGCCGAAGAAACCACATCGGCTGAACTGATCAAACGCGGCCAGGAGATTGCCCGTCTGACGGCCGAAATCAAGGAATCATTCGAGGTCTACTCGAAGAAAGAGAAACATCGCTTTATTTCAGCCAGCACCAAGTCATTTCGCGATGCCGCCTATCTTGATAGCTGGCGGCGTAAAATAGAGCGTATCGGCAATCTAAACTATCCAGATACAGCTAAGCGTAGAGGCCTGTCAGGCAGTCTAATCATGGATGTCGCCATCAATGCCAACGGCACCATTCGTGAAGTCAATGTGCTGCGATCATCAGGCCACAAACTGCTGGATGATGCCGCTGTACGCATCGTCCGCCTAGCCTCACCCTACGCACCATTGCCCAAACAGATGTTAAAGGACACCGATGTATTACATATCACCCGTACCTGGCAGTTCACCTCCGGCAACCAGTTAAGCACACGCTAAAACAAAACCTATCAACCACCAACAAAGCAACGAAATATAAAATTTATGAATGATGTCTGCCTGACCGATCACTTTCTCATCGCCATGCCACAACTGGATGATCCGAACTTTTTCCACAGTGTCACATATATATGCCAACACGATTCTGAGGGTGCCATGGGGGTCATGATCAACCAACCCATGGACATGAAGCTGGGGGATATTCTGGAACAACTGGAAATCAACAACAATGATCAAACCCTGGCACAACAACAGGTCTATTTTGGCGGGCCAGTACAGCAGGATAGGGGGTTTATCCTGCATAGTCCCAGCAAAAACTGGCAAGGCAGCCTGTTTATCTCCGATGACATAGTCCTGACCACTTCCAGCGACATACTCAAGGATATTGCCAACAAGGATGGCCCAAAAGATTGCTTGGTTGCGCTTGGTTATGCCGGCTGGGGCGCCGGCCAACTGGAAGACGAGCTGGCCCAAAATGCCTGGCTCAGCGTGCCTGCCTCGGCTGAAATCATTTTTGAAACCCCGATTGAAAAACGCTGGCATGCAGCCGCGTCACTATTGGGCATTGACCTGCAATTACTTTCTGATGATATCGGCCACGCATGAGCAGTGGCACCATCATAGCATTTGACTATGGCAGTAAACGTATTGGCGTTGCCATCGGCCAGCAGCTCACTGCCACCACCCGACCACTGGACACCGTTACTGTCAGGCAAAACAAGCCGGATTGGGATCACATCAGCCGCCTGCTACAAGAATGGCAACCTGATCTGTTACTAATCGGTCTGCCACTGGCTGAAGATGGCGGCGAACAGGAAATGAGCATCGCCGCACGTCGTTTTGCCAACCGGCTCAATGGCCGTTACCAACTACCGGTGGAACTTGTGGATGAACGATTCAGTTCCATTGAGGCCGAAGAGATCATCGTCGAAGCACGCCGCAGCGGCCGACTGAAAAAATCCAAAGTCAAACAAGCCATCGACCAAATCGCGGCCGAGCTGATCATCCAGACTTGGCTGGCCGAGCAGCCATAACCTTGTTTGCTTCACCAACTGTAGGGTGCGCAATGCGCACCCTACATGTTGCCGTTGTTAGTCGACAGACAGATCACTCATCCTTGAAACTGGCATGATTCAGGGCCCGCAACTCCCTCATGGCCACCGTCAGCATGGCCAGTTCGGCTTTGCCGCCACTGCGTATATCGGCAAATACAGCATGACAATGGTCAATGCCGAGACGGTTACGTGACAACCAGGCATTGATGCGCACAGCCGCTTCATCAGCACTATCGGTGTTGACCAGCACCTGGCTGGTCAGGGCACGCAGTTCACTGTTGAGTTCATCCAGCAAACCGGTACGGGCCTTGCGCTGCCAGGGGTTGAGGCGCGGCAACAGCTTGATCTGTTCTGCCAGCCAGTGCAGGTCCAGTTTGCTATAGAGCGCAAAGTACATCTCCGCCACAGCCAGAACATCCATCCTGGCATCATTGGCCACTTCGGTAATATCCAGTGAGGCATACCAGGTTTCCAGCCCGGCGATGTGCATGGCCATGGGTTTGCAAACACCTGCGCCGGTATAGGGCCGCATCCGCTCACGCAGGGCGTTACGATCGTCACTGTGCAACAGCTTGGTAAGCTGCTCGGCGATAGCGGTGGCGGGCGGTTGAAACTGTTCAATCGTTTCAGCAATGCCCAGCGGCGGGCGACGATTACGCAGCAGCCACAGCGTCGCGCGATCAAGCAAACGGCGGGATTCAATCAGCATGCTCAACTGCGTCTCGGCACTGACCTTGTTGTCCAACGCCTCGATCTGCGACCACAGAGCTTGAATCTGAAACACCTCCCGCGCCACCGTATAGGCACGGGCGATGTCGGCAGCATGATCACCTGTGGCCTCCTGGGTGCGGGTCCAGAAACTGCCACCCATGCGATTGACCAAACTATTGGTGATCTGAGTGGCGATAATTTCATGCTTCAGAGGGTGTTGCTCCACCTGCATTACAAACCTCTCCTGGATCGGCATGGGAAAGTAAGCGGTCAACTCCTGAGACAGATAGGGGTCGCGGGCCACATCCGAGGCGATCAACTCTTCAAACAGCCTGACCTTGCTATAGGCGATCATGACGGCGATTTCCGGCCGCGTCAGGCCATGCTCCTTGGCCTCCCGTTCGGTAATCATTTCATCGTTGGGTAGAAACTCCAGTTTACGATGCAGCCGACCTTCCTTCTCCAGCCGGCGAATAAAACGGGCGTGATCGCTGAGCAGGAAAGGCGCCTGGATGGAGGCGATACTAATGGCCTGGGACTGAAGATAGTTGTGTTCCAACACCAACCAGGCCACTTCATCGGTCATCTCAACCAACAACCGATTGCGCTGCTTCAGCGTCATATCGCCGCTAGCCACCACCTGATCCAGCAGGATCTTGATATTCACCTCATGGTCGGAACAGTCGACCCCACCAGAATTGTCTATGGCATCGGTATTGATCAGACCGCCGTTGAAGGCATACTCGATCCGGCCCAGTTGAGTGAAACCCAGGTTGCCACCTTCGCCGACAACCTTGCAGCGCAGCTCGACGGCATTGATGCGCACACTGTCATTGGTACGGTCACCCGCAGCGCTATGCTGTTCGGAGGCGGCCTTGACATAGGTGCCAATACCGCCATTCCAAAGTAGATCCAACGGCGCTTTCATAATGATTCGGATCAGCTCGTTGGGAGTGACTGCCTCGTCATCGGTGCCAAGGGCTTTACGCGCCTCTTCGCTTAGAACGATGGACTTGGCCCGGCGGGAATAGATGGCACCGCCTGTGGAGATCAAGCTCGCGTCATAATCGGTCCAGGCCGAACGGGGCAAGTTAAACAGGCGCTGGCGTTCGCTAAAGCTGATGGTGGGATCAGGATCCGGGTCGATAAAAATATGCATGTGATTAAAGGCTGCTATCAGCCGTATCTGCTGCGACAACAACATGCCATTGCCGAACACATCCCCAGACATATCACCGATACCCGCCACAGTGAAGGGCTCGGCCTGGGTGTTCACACCCAGTTCACGGAAATTTCTCTTAACCGATTCCCAGGCGCCGCGCGCGGTGATGCCCATTTTCTTGTGGTCATAACCAACCGAGCCGCCGGAGGCAAAGGCATCACCCAACCAGAAGCCGTACTCCTTAGCCAGGTCGTTGGCAATATCTGAAAAAGTAGCCGTACCCTTGTCTGCCGCCACCACCAGATAGGGATCATCGCCGTCATGGCGCACCACACCAGCTGGAGTTACGACCTTACCTTCCACCAGGTTGTCGGTAATATCCAACAGTCCGTAAATAAAGGTTTTGTAACAATCGACCACCTCAGCTTGCAGGGCATCCCTATCATCAGTAGCAGGCAGTTGTTTGGGCACAAAACCACCCTTGGCCCCCACCGGTACGATGACGGCATTCTTAACCATCTGCGCCTTCATCAGGCCAAGAATCTCAGTGCGGAAATCTTCACGCCGGTCAGACCAGCGCAAGCCGCCGCGTGCCACTAAGCCACCGCGCAGATGCACCCCCTCAACCCGTGGCGAGTAGATAAATATCTCGAACATGGGACGCGGCTCAGGCAGGGCCGGCAATTCCCGTGGATCAAGTTTGAAGGAGAGATAGGCTTTAGGGTTGCCGCCGTCATCGGTTTGATAATAATTGGTGCGCAACATGGCCTGAATCAAAAGCATAAAGCTGCGCAAGATCCTATCTTCGTCCAAATTGGCTACCTGATCCAGCGCTTCGCTGATGGCGGTAACCAGCTGAAGGCTACGCTCTTCATCTTGCTGCTCATTGGGTGAGAAACGGGCATCGAACAGGGCGACCAACTGACGAGCAATATATGGATGGGTGGCCAATGCATTTTCCATATAGGCCTGACTAAACGGTATGCCAGTCTGCAACAGGTATTTACACATGGCGCGCAATAACACAACTTCACGCCAATTCAATCCAGCCGCCAGCACCAGGCGATTGAAACCATCGTTCTCCATTTCGCCACTACAGATCCGGGCAAAAGCTTCTTGAAAAATATTTTTGACCTTGAGCACCTCAACGTCGACATCAAAGGCAGGCAGCATTTCGAACTCGGTGATCCAGTAAAGGCCATCCTGGCGTGGCTCAACCTGATAAGGGCGTGCGCTCAGCACTCTTAGCCCCATGCGTTCCAGCATCGGCATGATGTCTGACAGAGACATGGCCGGCTCGCGACCGAAGACCTTGAAACGTAGCAGTTCAGTCTCTGTCTCCGGCGGTTGATACAGATGCATCGCCAACGGCTGCGCATCATCAATGCTTTCCAGCCGCAGAATATCGTGCACCCCAGTGCGCGCAGGATAATCATCATGGTAAGCATGGGGAAAGGCCTCGCTGTAACGATCATATAGCTGGGTGGCACGTGCTTCGCCGACCTTGTTGTAGAGCGCATTGAGCAATCCATCTTGCCACGACACCATCGCCCCGGTCATCAGGGCCTGCAGTTCTGCTTCGTCACAACTGACTGGTTTTTCCGGCCGGGTGCGGATAATGAAATGCACCCGCGCCAGAGGTGATTCCGATAACTGGATATTGAATTCGCAAGCCTGCCCTTCCAGCGCCTGTAACAGAATTTCCTGGATCCGCTGCCGCAAGCGTGTGTCGTACCTATCTCTGGGCACATAGACCAAGGCGGTGACAAAACGACCGAACAAATCGCGGCGTAAAAACAGCCCTAACTTGTGGCGTTCCCGCACTTGCAGAATACCCATGGCCACAGCAAAAAGTTCATCCTCACTAAACTGGAACATCTCATCACGGGGAAAGGTTTCCAGGATATGCTGTAGGGCCTTGCGGTCGTGTCCGGCCACCGGAAAACCCGCCTGTTCGATGACATATTCTACCTTGCGCCGCAGGATGGGAATATCATTTGGACGGGCACTATAGGCCGCCGAACCATAGAGGCCGAGAAAACGCCACTCACCGATGACCTCATTGGCATCGTTGTAGCGCTTGATGCCGATGTAATCCAGGTGTACAGGACGGTGCACTGTGGAAATGGCAGTGGATTTGGTAATGATCAACAGAGTGTGCTGGCGAGCAAGTTTACGTAGTGGTGGCGGAATGTGGGCAAACCCCTGGGAGGCACGGCCACTGTCGGGCCCAATATCAGACTGGGTCTCACGCAAAACACCCAACCCGGAACCGGGCACCAACCGCAGCACATCCTCACCCTCTTCCTCCACCAGATCGTAGGCACGGAAACCTATGAAGCTGAAATGATGGTTCTCCATCCAGGACAAAAAGGCCAGTGACTCCTGCTTTTCCTCCTGCGACACCGGCAGTGGCTGTGCCTCGATGAAGGGGATGATCTGCTTGATTTTATCTCGCATTGGCGCCCAATCTTCCACCACCAGTCGCGCATCATCCAGTACCTGCTCAACTGCCATCTGCAGGCTTGAGAGAGCCCCCTCATCAATCTGCCGATCGACTTCGAAATGCAACACCGCCTCGATCACGGCCTCCCTGCTTTTATCACCACGAAGAAGCACTTGTTTTATGCAGCCTTCGCCATTACGGACAACCTGGACGACGGGATGCACCACCAGATGAGTAATCAATTCCAGACGCACAAACAACATGCTGAGTGAGTCAACCAAAAACGGCATATCGTCGGCGATGATCTCCACCACCGAATGAGTGGATTGCCAGCCATGTTGTTCAAAATCGGGATTGTAAACCCGGATCAGTGTTTGTCCCGATTTACGCTGCCGCCCCAGTCGCCACTGAGCCAGCATGGCACCATATAAATCGTCTATGGCGCGATCATGCAGATCATCCAAGGTACTGGCAGCATAGAACTGCAGGGCAAACTGTTTTACCAGTTCGACGTCATCTGGAGAAATGTTCTCGGCAACCAGATCGATAATTCGTTTGATGATATGTTGGCGTTCGTGCTCTTTGGCCTGTGTCATTTGCTCCAACCTGGCTTTGATTATAATTATGATTTAGATACTTTTAATCATAGTACACAAGCTTGCCCCCATCGCTAATATCAAAATATCTCGGTACAATATTGGCCACATGCGCCCGAGTCAGCATGGTCGCAACAGCAAGGAAAAGGTTATGACCCAAGACGTCGATATCGACAAACTACTCAACGATCTAGCCAAACGGCTGACAGGGCATTTATCCGAACTTGGGGCTGAAAACCCGCTCATGATCGGCATCCACTCCGGTGGCGTCTGGGTAGCCGAACGCCTGCACCAGCAACTGGCAGTGCAAGAACCCCTCGGGCACCTGGACATCTCCTTTTACCGCGACGATTTCAGCCGCATCGGCATGAACCCGCAGGTCAAGCCCTCTCATCTGCCCTTCACTGTCGATGACCGCCACATCATCCTGGTCGATGATGTGCTTTACACCGGCCGCACCATTCGCGCAGCCCTAAACGAGATTTTTGACTACGGTCGCCCGGCCAGTGTCAGCCTTGCGGTACTGATCGACCGTGGTGGACGAGAACTACCTATCGAAGCCAACGTTATCGGCCTGAAGATGGACTTGGCCAGCGGCGAAAACGTCAAACTGCAAGGCCCTGAGCCTCTCAGCCTGCATGTCGCCCAAAAAGACGCTGAACAGGAAGGCACGGTATGATCCGACGCAACATCCAGCTGAATGAACAGGGACGACTGCGCCACTTTCTCTCTATCGAGGGGCTGAAGCGGCAAATGCTGGTGGATATCCTCGACACCGCCGAATCCCTTAGCGGCGTCACCGATCAAAGCGTTAAAAAAGTACCACTACTGCGCGGCAAGACCATCGTCAACCTGTTCTTCGAGGCCAGCACCCGTACCCGCACCACCTTTGAACTTGCAGCCAAGCGCCTCTCAGCCGACGTGCTAAATCTGAATATCGCCGCCTCGGCCACCAAGAAGGGTGAGACCCTGCTCGACACCCTGCACAACCTGCAGGCCATGCACTGTGACATGTTTGTAGTCCGTCATGCCGACAGCGGTGCCGCCCATTTTATTGCCAATCACGTTGCGCCGCACATCAGCGTCGTCAATGCCGGTGATGGCAGTCATGCCCACCCGACCCAGGCCATGCTCGACATGTTCACCATTCGCCGGGTCAAGGGTGACTTCTACCCGCTCAAGGTGGCAATCGTCGGCGACATCATGCACTCACGCGTGGCGCGCTCGCAGATCCATGCGCTAACAACACTTGGCGTCAGCGAAGTTCGTGTTATCGGCCCCAAGACCCTGATACCAAAAGATGTAGAGACCCTCGGCGTGCATGTCTATCACGATCTGGATGAGGGGCTGCAAGATGTCGATGTCATCATCATGCTACGCCTGCAAAACGAGCGCATGCAGGGGGAACTATTGCCCAGCGAACACGAATACTTCCAGCTCTATGGACTAACCCAGGAACGTCTGGAAAAGGCTAAACCCGACGCCACGGTGATGCACCCCGGACCGATCAATCGCGGTGTCGAGATCGAATCCAGTGTTGCTGACGGACCGCGTTCCGTGATCCTGCAACAGGTTACTCACGGCATTGCCGTGCGCATGGCGGTGATGTCGACCTGCCTTGGCAGCCACGCAGACGGAGGTGCCAGCTGATGCATATCCTGATCAAGAATGGCCGCGTCATCGATCCAGCCAACAACATCGATAAGGTCACCAACGTCTACATTACTGACGGCAAGATCAGTGCTGTTGCTGACCAGCTAGACGGTTTCACAGCGGACCAGGAAATCAATGCCAGCAACCAGCTGGTCTGCCCAGGTCTGGTGGATCTGTCGGCCCGACTGCGCGAACCCGGACTGGAACACAAGGCCACCATCGCCTCTGAAACCCGTGCTGCCGCAGCCGCTGGAATCACCTCTCTGCTAACGCCGCCTGACACCGACCCAATCATCGATACCCCGGCGGTGGCCAAACTGATTCGCAAAAAGGCTCAAGATGCAGGCTACGCCAAGGTCTACAGCCTCGCCGCCGCCACCCAGGATCTGCTCGGTGAACACATTAGTGAAATGGCTGCCCTTAAGGCTGCTGGCTGCATAGGTGTCAGCAACGCCCTGACCCCCATCAAAAATCCGCAGGTCATGAAGCGCATCATGGAATATGCAGCCACCTTTGGCCTGCCCCTGTTTCTGTTTTCCGAAGATCCCAGCCTACGTCACGCCGGCTGCGTCCATGAGGGCGCCATCAGTACCCGCCTGGGTTTGCCCGGCATCCCTGAAGCAGCTGAGACCGTCGCGGTGGCCCGCGACTTGGCCCTGATAGCTGATACCGGTGTCCGCGCCCACTTCTGTCACATTTCAACGCTCAAGGCCTTGCAGATGATTGCCCGGGCCCAATTCGATGGCCTGCCCGTCACTGTTGATGTGGCGGCTCACCAGCTCTATCTGACAGATATGGACATCGGTGAATTCGACAGTCAGTGTCATGTCCGTCCACCGCTACGTGATCAGCGTGATAAACAAGGCCTGCGTGAGGGCGTCGGTAAAGGTAATATCAGCGCCATTTGCTCCGACCACCAACCCCATGAGGCCGATGCCAAGCTAAACCCCTTTAGTCAAACAGAGGCAGGAATATCAGCCCTGGAAACACTGCTGCCCTTGACCCTGAGACTGGCCGAGGAAAGCAATATTTCCCTGTCTGATGCGATTGCCCGGCTGACCATTGGCCCAGCCAGAATTGCTGGACTTGATGCCGGCACGCTGGATCTAGGCAAAGATGCTGACGTAGTCATCATTGACCCGGAAAGATACTGGAAGGTCTGCCCTGAGAACCTGCTCAGTCGTGGCCACAACACCCCATTCCGTGACTGGGAGCTAAAAGGCCAAGCCACTCATACCCTGCTGGCGGGCAAAACCGTTTTCATTCGGGATTTATAGGTTGTTTTTAGTTGCCTTTTTCTGAACTCCATCAACCAAGCACCACCAATTCAAACAGTAAAGCGTTTTCGCACGAGCTATTCAATGGTCTGCAGGTCAACATAAAAAATTATAGGAGGGTTTTGTTTATTAGCATGACCTGCCCCGCTTACTTGGTGCAACCAGCGGTAACCTGCGTTGTTTACTACTTCATATAATTATAACACTCATGTTCAGCTTAATTCGTTTCGACAAATTCACCATCGCAGCAGCATTCATCCTGCTAATGGTGCCGTGGTTGGTTTTCTGGCCAGGTGTATCCGGCCCTTTCTTGTTTGATGATTTTCTAAATTTAAGAACAATGGGTAGTTTTGATGGCATAACGAATCTTGATTCCCTGCGTGCCTTTGTCTTTAGTGGTATCAGCAGCGAGCTGGGACGACCTTTAGCAATGCTCAGCTTTGTCGCCGATGCACGTGACTGGCCAGCCGATCCACATCCCTTTAAACAAACCAACATACTAATCCATACTATCAACGGCCTGTTACTATTTGCAGTAACAAGCCGATTATTTCGTCTGCTAGGACTTGCGCATGGTTCGTCGAGAGTGGGGGCATTTCTAGCAGCAATGATTTGGGTATTGCATCCCATGCAGATCGCCACGGTGCTCTATGTGGTTCAACGCATGACTGAGCTGTCTGCACTGTTTATTCTGTTTGGAACATGGGGCTATTTGGTGTTTCGCCAACGTATGGTTTACCGACCACAGTCTAGCCTAGTATTCATGACTTTGATTGTCAGCTCGTGTACTGGCCTGGCAATATTGAGCAAAGAAAATGGCGCACTGTTGCCTTTGTTGTTGCTGGTAATCGAATTCACTGTACTACAGAGTTGGGCACGCACTAAACAATGGTGGCTATGGGGCGGGGTCATGTTGATCGGCCCAAGCTTGGCACTACTGGCTTATATGCTGTTCAAGGTCAGCGATCCCGCTTTAGCCTTCTCTCAGCGCGATTTTAGCCTCTACGAACGCTTGCTAACCCAGCCACGGGTCTTACTAGACTATCTGCAACAATTCTTATTGCCGTTATCTGTACCGGAACTCCTGCATGATGACATCCCTATTTCATCCAGTTTGTTTGACTCTTTCAAGACGCCGCTCGCCATTCTGCTGGTACTAGTGCTAACGGCAGCAGCTTTAATCTGGCGCAGATCTCAGCCAATATTGAGTTTTGCCATTATGTGGTTTTTTGCTGCACACCTGCTTGAATCTACTGTCTTGCCGTTGGAAATCTACTTTGATCACCGCAACTACCTTCCCTATGCCGGTTTGGCTATTGCACTGGCATATTATCTATTGAAACTAAACCGAGGCGTTGTCGCCGTGGGCAGTGGTGTGATGGTGCTGGTCATGAGCGTTACCACCTGGCAATACAGTAACGTCTGGGGCAACCAGGAACAGTTGCTAGAGACCTGGTATGAACAGAGTCCGAATTCAATACGTACACGGAATGAATATGCTAATTATCAGCTGGGAATGGAGAAAATAAATGTCGCCTATGAGCTTTTATTCGCGACACATGAAAAATTTCCCCATCATCTCGGCACCCATATATTAATGGTTGGAGTTGGTTGTATTACCGAAAAATTAACCCCTTCGCAGTATAGTAAACTGCTAAACAATACCAAGGCCCAACTAATCGACACAGAAACCTATCTCGGATATTCAAATCTTTATGGTTATGTGCTGGAGGGTAGTTGCAAAATGCTGAATCCTCAGGCCATCAACATCATCGGTAACGCCCTGCTCAACAATAAAACCATTGGGAACAATCAGGTCAAGCGCAATGAAGTTCGGAACTCAGTATTTTTGATTCTTAGCGATCTCTATCTCAAACAGGGAAATATTGCCTCTGCCATCAAGGCACTGGATGAGGTTTATGCCGCCAAACCACAAACAGGCATCCCATTGCGCCAAGCCTATTTTGCAATTAATACTCGCCAATGGGGTCAGGCAGAGCATTACCTGGCGTTAGCTGAGCAGTCAAATTCACAGCGAAATCCGCTGATGGCATCGCGTCAGCCTGATATTCAAGCATTACAGTCAATGTTGCGCAAAAAGCAAAGAGAAGGTACTGAGTTACACTAAACTAACTTTAGTCTACCGGCATTACTTTTTTATTTAATAGGGATTGCCCCCCTTATTATTGCCCTGAGAATCTGCTCAGTCGTGGTTACAACACCCCATTCCGTGACTGGGAGCTAAAAGGCCAAACCACCCACGCCCTTCTGGCGGGCAAAACAGTTTTCGAGCTGACATAAAAAAGGGCCGCTAGCGGCCCTTTCAACAACATCTTATCCTTTATTTACGCTTTGGCCGAGTAGTACGGGCACGGCTGCCATGATGCAAGACCACGCTATCAGCACTACTATTCACATCCGAACTATCATAGGTCACGCCCTGCATGGCCGATGTCAGCTCATTAGGATCAAGCTTGCCACCCAGTTTAATCATCAGGCGAATCTCGTTAGGTGAGTCAGCATACATAATGGCATCGTCGTGAGTTATATCGCCTTTTTTATATAGCGCAAACAAGGCCTGATCAAAAGTCCTCATGCCCTGCTGGCCCGATTTTTTTATCACATCGCGCAGCAGATGAGTTTCACCACGCAGAATCAGGTCCGAAATCAGCGGGCTGTTAAGCATCACCTCAACCGCCACACGTCGGCGACCGCCATGGGCACCAGGGATCAGGCGCTGGCCGACAATGGCCTTCAAATGCAAAGAAAGATCCATCAACAACTGTGAACGACGCTCGTCTGGAAAAAAGTTAATCACTCGGTCCAGGGCCTGTGAGGCATTGGTGGCATGCAGCGTTGACACTACCAAATGACCGGTTTCAGCAAAGGCAATGGCATGTTCCATGGTTTCACGACTACGAATCTCACCAATCATGATCACATCAGGGGCCTGCCGCAGGGTATTCTTCAGGGCCGCATCATACGAATGAGTATCAATCCCCACCTCACGCTGGGTCACAATGCAGCCACGGTGACGGTGTAAAAATTCAATCGGGTCTTCAACACTGACAATATGCCCCTGGCTGTATTGATTACGATGACCGATCATCGCCGCCAGGGTGGAGGACTTGCCTGAACTGGTAGCACCGACCACCAATATCAGGCCACGTTTACCCATTGCCAGGTCTTTTAATTGCGTTGGAAGCTGCAACTCTTCAATACTGGGAATGGTGGTATTGATCCGGCGGATAACCATGCCAATTTCATTTTGCTGCTGGAAGACGTTGACACGGAAACGACCAACCTCTGATTTTTGAATGGCAAAGTTTGACTCTAAGCTTTCCTCAAAGGCACTAACCTGCTCCGACGTCATAATGCTGTGAACCAACGCTCGAACCTGGCCGGAATTTAGTGACCAATCAGATAGCTGTTTGACGATGCCATTAACTTTTAAGCTGGGCGGTGTGCCTGCGGTAATGAACAGGTCTGAGGCTTCCTCATCGACCACTATTTTTAACAAAGCATCGATATTGGCTGGTTCAGGCTTCTTATTTTGATTCAATGTCACTAATAAACCCCAATTATTGATCGTGACTATCGATGTCCATAGCTATTCACCCCTAGCCACCCATCAGTCACCCTTCACACAGATAATAGGTGAATTATACCCAATTTGTCTGTCCCACTTAGACTAATGTAAGGTTGCGCGGCGAATACCGACCAAGCTTGTAGAAACTAATACCCAGAAACAATAACTTAGAATAGCAGGCCGACATGAACAAAACAGAATTTGATATTTGCGTGATTGGCGGCGGTGCTGCCGGACTGGTGGTCGCGGCAGGGGGCGCCTCACTGGGTGCCAAGGTCGCCCTGGTGGAAAAACACAAAATGGGCGGTGACTGTCTCCACTACGGCTGTGTGCCAAGCAAAACCCTGCTGCAATCCGCCCGTGTCGCTCATAACATGGCCAATGCCGACAATTTCGCCATCCCTTGCCACACGCCCCGCCCGGACATCAGCGCCGTCATGGAGCGGGTTGCCGGCGTCATCAAAAGCATCGAACCACACGATAGCCCGGAGCGATTTCGTGAACTTGGCGTAGATGTCATTCTCGGTGCCGGCCAGTTCACTGATTCACAGACATTCACGGTAAACGGCCGCGAAATCCGCGCCAGACACTTTGTTATCGCCACCGGTTCACGCGCTGCCATCCCCGCTATCAACGGTATCGAAGACACCCCCTATCTAACCAATGAGCAGGTCTTCGACCTACGTGAACCTGTCGACAGCCTGATCGTCATTGGTGGCGGCCCGATTGGCATCGAAATGGCCCAGGCCTTTGGCCGTCTTGGCAGCAAGGTCTACGTGATACAGCGCGATACACAGATCCTACCCAGAGAAGACCCAGACATGGCCGAGGTGGTGGCAAAACAACTACAGCAGGAAGGCGTGGAACTGCTGACCGAACACAACCCAATAAAAATTGAAGGCAGCAAGGGTGATATTCGCCTGACCCTACATGACTCAAACGGTAATGAAAGAACCATCAATGCCTCTCACCTACTGGTGGCGGCCGGACGTCGACCCAACATCGAAGGCCTGGGACTGGAGAACGCCGGAGTAGAACTGGAAAAAGGTCACATCATCACTGATGCCCGGTTGCGCACCAGCAACAAACACATCTTCGCAGCCGGTGATGTCGTCGGTGGCCCACAGTTTACCCATATGGCAGAACATCATGCTGGCGTGGTGCTGCGCAATGCCATCTTCCGTCTGCCGGCCAAGGTCGAAAAAAAGGTCATTCCCTGGGCGACATTTTCAGATCCGGAACTGGCGAAGGTTGGTCTGTCTGAAACCGAAGCCAGACAACAAGGCATTCGCCACAAGGTCTACAGTTTTCCATTTCAGGATATGGACAGAGCCAAGACCGATGGATATACAGAGGGCTTTGCCAAAATCATCACCAACCCCAAGGGTAAACTGCTGGGTGCAGCCATCGTCGGCCCCCATGCCGGTGAACTGATCCATGAATATGTACTTGCGATCGCCAAGGGTATGAGTGCAGCCGACCTGTCCAACGTTATCCACATTTACCCGACTCTGGCGCAAATCAATCGCCGTGTTGCCGATACAAGAATGAAAGAAGGCTTAACGCCGACAGCAAAAAAATGGATTAAACGGATCTTTAATCTAAGAGGGTAATTTACGCTGGGCTTAACGCGGTGAGCAGGAGCCTTAATTGCTTGCGGAGATCAATCCTCATCCTCAATATCGATACTTTCCAGGTCAGCCAGCCCGGTGATGACTTCGTTAAAACAGGCCTTTAATGTATCAATTTCTGCGATTGCCGCATCAGCATCTTCCTGACGACAACTCTGCTCTACACTGGCGGCAATTTCATATAAACCTTTGGCGCTGATATTCCCGCCGCTACCCTTGATTGTATGCGCCAGGCGCTTGGCTTCCTCCCATTCACCCTGACGAATATATTGTTCAAGTGTTTCAGCGGTATCGACATGGGCATCGCGAAAACCAAGCAGAATCATTTTATAAGCCGTCCAACTGCCACACATACGCTGCAATCCATCAACCAGATCAATTCCAGGCAGCGCTGGCAAGGCCTCTTTCGTCTCGGTGATATTTATTTTATCAGCTTTGTGAGGGGCAACTTCTGAGGTAACCCAACGTGCCAACATTTGATACAACATTGCCGGATCAATTGGCTTGGTGACATGACCATTCATTCCCGCTGCCAAGCTCTTGTCTTCATCACCGCTGAGCGCATGGGCTGTCATGGCAATAATCGGCAATTCAGCATAAACACCGCCAAGCGCTCGAATCTGCCTAGCCGCCTCCAGGCCATCCATCACTGGCATCTGAATATCCATTAGCACTGCGTCGTAGTCTGACCCCTGCACCGCACGCAATGCTTCCAAACCATTTTCAGCGATATCAATATTAAAACCCACGTCGGACAAAACGGCCTCGGCTACTTGCTGGTTAATTTCATTGTCTTCAACCAGTAACAGTTTTCTGTCGCCGAACCACCTTTTCATAGACATGTCACTTGCGCTGTTTTCACGCAAATTTTCATGCTCTTCGCCAAGCAACTCGAGTAACGAATTAAACAATTCAGCTCTGCGCATGGGTTTGCTTAACCAAACATCCAAATCTGGTGCCGAAACATTATGTTCCATGCCGCTAAGCATTATCAATTTCATACCAGGCAGCGTGGCATCAGCACGAATAGTGCCCGCAAGCTCCAGCCCATCCATACCTGGCATCTTTTTATCCAGTATTGCAATGTCATAGGCCTCATTCGCAGCGACGGCCGAACGCAATTGAGCCAACGCATCATCACCATCCCCTGCCATGCCAACCGCTTCAACCTGCCAGCGTTTTAAATTTTCACCTAACAAATGACGCATTGAGGCATTGTCATCCACAATCAGGATTCGCTGTTTAGCCAATTTATCAGAGAAATAAGGCTTGGAGACGCTGTTTTCCACCACTTCAAGTGGTAGCTCAAAACTAAAATCTGAACCCAGCATCGGAGAACTAACAACCGTTATTTCGCCCCCCATCACTGAAATAAGCTTTTGGCTAATCGCCAAGCCTAAACCGGTACCGCCATACTTGCGTGTGTGTGAACTATCGACCTGACTAAACGCCTTGAATAAGCTTTGTTGTTGTGCCTTACTCATACCAATGCCGGTGTCTCTTACGCCAAAGCGGATACGATTCCCTGCCACCGATTTGGCATATAACACCACCTCGCCCTCATCAGTGAATTTAATGGCGTTACTAATCAGGTTAGTGAGCACCTGGCGCAGACGGGTGGGGTCACCTCGAACCTTGTCAGGCAGCCCTGAATCCAGTGAATAAAGTAGCTCGACCTCTTTCTCTTGTGCACCTTCTGCAAGCAAAGCAGCGCTTTGCCCCAACAAGTTTTCCAGGTCAAAGGGGATCGATTCCAGATCCAGCTTATCTGCTTCAAGCTTGGAAAAATCAAGAATATCATTTATCACGCTAAGCAATACCTTACCCGAACCTGTGGCCGTATCAACCAGGCGTCGCTGAGTGGTACCCAACTCGGTCTTGCCCAACATATGCAACATACCCAGCACACCATTCATGGGAGTGCGAATTTCGTGACTCATGGTCGCAAGGAATTGGCTCTTCACATTAGCTGCTGCCTCGGCCTCTTCTTTTGCCCGTGCCAGTGATTCTTGAACTCGCTTGTGTGCACTGATGTCATTGTAAGTCCAGACATGACTACGATAAATTTCGCCTTGCTCATCTTCAACAATGACCGGTACATAATTTTGTTCCAGGACCCGACCATCATTAAGCACAAACTCTTTTCCTGCCACAGTACGCTCGCCAGTCAGGCATTCTTGGCGGTGCTTTAAAAACCCGTCAGCATCTGCAAATAGTGTCTTTATTGAACCGAATTCCTGCTCACAAGCCTCACCCTCTATCATTAACGGCAACTCATCTTTTTCAAACATGTCACAGTAAACTTGATTCAAGGCATAGACTTCACCTAACTCGTTCTCCACCAAAAGACCTGCCTGAAGATTTTCCACCAACGCAGCCATAAAACTATTGGTTCGTTTAAGTTCAAGGGCAGTACGCTGTCGCTCCCTATCCTTAGCGATAGCATTGAAGAGCTGAGCACAGGTACCCAGAATTGGTTCTAAGCGTTTGATGATTGAATCGTCATAACCACCAGAGCGATTGGCCAGCCCGATCATACCCAGCAATTGCCCACCCTGATGAATTGGCACACCGAGAAATGTTTTTACATGCGGGTGTCTTTCTGGCATTCCGGTATTTTGTGGGTCGTTATCAGCATCGTTACTAATCACAACCTCACCGCTAAGAATCACACGGCCAAACAAGGTATCGAGGTTGTGAAACTCCAAGCCCTGAGGAAGATTTTTCTCATAGAATTCACGCGAGGCATCGTCCCAGCTAATGTCAGTCAGAGCATATGCCTTAAGGTATTGTGCACCGCCTGGATCAACCATTGCCTCACCAAATAGACCGAATTCACTCTCGGTGAGGGTGAGAATATCTGGTAACATTTTTTCGAAAAAATCGCGCGGCTCACCCCCTGCAATAAACTGAGACTGAGCACCGTTAATGGTCTCAATCTGAAGCCGCTGCTTCAGTAACTCCGCTTCTGCTTGCTTGCGCTCATTGATATCACGCATAATACCGATGAACATCATTTCTCCATTGACCTCGATGGCATTTACAGCCAGATTCATGAAAAAAACAGTGCCATCTTTGTGTTGAGCAAGCACCTCACGACCTTTGCCAATAACCTTTTCCTGGCCGGTCTCAAGATAATGACGAATATAGTTGTCGTGTTGACGGCTTTCCTTACCAGGAATCAACAGACTGACATTCTGACCGATAAGCTCACCGACTTGATAACCAAAGATGCGTTCTGTCGCTGGATTGACAGAGCTTATAAGACCCTGGACATCAATAGTGATAATTGCGTCAAGGACGTTATCCATAATCACCTTTGCTTGGGCCTGGTGATCTGCTTCGGTTTTCAATTTCTTCTGATAAAATTCAACACTTTTGCGCATGGCAATAAAACTGTCAACCAGTTGGCCGACCTGGTCTTTGCCAGCGTATGCCAACTGAATACTGAAGTCTCCTTCAGACATTTTGGTCGTTGCTAAACCAAGCTGTCGTAGCGGGCGGTGTAACACAACTTCCTGCCACATGGGCACAATGAACACCATCAATAAAATAATTCCCAAGATGGAAGATGAAAACAATGAAGCAGATGCTGTCTGCTGTGCCACGAGGGATTCAAGGTCGATAAAAACTTCCAGACTGCCAATAGTTCTATCTTTAGACAATACCGCATGTTGCAATGAAAACCACTGCGGCTTACTTTCCCTGACTCCATCTGGAGGATAAAGAACTATTCCATCGGCGTCATATAAGCTTATCTGCTGCCATTCGGAATTCAACTTGTATTGTCCATCAAGCAACGCCGTTAGTTTCACAAGGTCACGTCTCATAAGCGGCGACATAGTCGCAGCCGACAAGGCCTGCAAGGTACGCTTCTGGTTTGAAAAAATATCCTGCTCAACCTGACTGCGGCTTGATGGCAACCAAAAAACATGTACTAGCGTGGCGACCAGCAGAAATAAAATTAATGGCGGCAGCAAAAGCTTTAAACGCAAACTCATGGCCTAACCTGACCTTTTATTGAAAACGGTTTGCCATATTCCCATTGCAGAGCGCCATAATCAGGAACAATACGCGAATTCAAAATCAAAATTCCTTGACCAACATTGAAAAAACCGATTCACCTAAATCCCTGAGTTTGCTCTATCTTGAAAAACTTCATACAAACCTATTTTTCTGCCAATACATTTCGAGAGGATATTTTCCTCACTTCTTCACTGTATATCTAACGGCAAGAATCTCAAGCTTGTTAGCTGTATATTTCAACCACGAGGGAAATACTGAATTTATGATTAAAAAATCGCTGAATGCTACGAACAAGACACCACGGATTAAGGAAAAATCGTTTATAAGAGACAATCTAGGGACGATATTTAAACCAACTACTGTCAATTTCGAACTTTTGGAGACAATGGATATTCAGGTGAACAAAAACTACCTATTCAGAAGCAATTTAATTATTAATGGGTACCTCGAAAAATAGTGATTTTTTCGTGAGAGCAAGAAAGCACCGCGCAGAGAACCACAGTGTATATGGGATACATGAGGATTTGAGCACGGAGGTGACGCAGCTATCGCGGAAAAGTGCATTTTTTTTAGAGGTACCCTAATGGCAGTTCACAGCAGACAGTACTGAGTCAGTGTGTAAGGGGGAAAGACGAGCTTAATTCAGTCAAAGACATTTCACACTCATTCTTCGCTGGTCAGATAACTAACTACATTGCTAAACATGCTCCAACGGGTATTGCTCCAGTAGGCATATTCATCAGCAACACCGGCAGAGCCATCGAGGATGATTTTTGAACCACCGCCTTCAACGGAAAATTCAACTATTGCCGGTGCGGCCTGATTGCACATCCTGGTGCTAAAGGTCGCCAGCACACCCCAGTCCTTCGGACTAGTGGAGTCATTAGCATCGGTGTTAATCACCAACTCGTCCATGCTGACAGCCTGTTCTGATTCCAGTTCCAGAATACTGCTCACATCAATATCCGTAAAAATGGCGTGAATATCATTTACATCAGTAGCCTCGACAACCAATCGCATTGGTGAGCAGCCGCTGGCCGAGGTAATGCTCATACCATAACGGCCAGCAGCAGCCAGGGCGCTGGCCAATGAAGTACCTTCACCACCAAAGCTCAGGACATTGACCTTGGTGCTGATAGCCGTATCAAAAATATTCAACACCACCTCATCAGAAAAGACATCACTTCCAAGGATCACCAATTGCTGCTCAGCCAGGTCATCGAGTACCCCAGCCGGAGTTATCCACTCAATTGTTGCCAGCTGATCTGCCGCAACAATCTCCTGGCGGAACACCACATCCACCAAACCACGCCGCCCATCCAGCCAGGCGATCTGACCATCAGCCAACAACGGTCGGGTCTGCGGAGTAGCATGTGGACTAATGGCTATTTCCTCGCCTGTAGAGATGCGATAGGCATAAATGTCGTAGTTGCCAGCATCAAAACCCTGCCAGGCGATATAATCGCCATCGATGACTGGGTAAAGCTGCGCCTGGTTACGAACCGCTATGGGAATCTCTTCTTCGTCTAATAGATTGTAGGCATAGATATCGTAATCAATGCCATTGCGATAATCCTGCCACACAACGTAATCACCCGAGACCTGAGGGCGCCACTGCTGACCCGCTGTCGCACTAACCAACTGCTCTTCCTTTGTGCTCAGATTATAGGCGTAAAGATTGTCATCACCACTGCTGTTATCGACCCATACCACATACTTTTCCGACAACGCCGGCATGTATTGGCTTCCACTTGCATTAGTGATAACAAACTGATCTGCACTAGCAATGCTGTATCCGTAGATGTCGTTAAAACCACCCTGAAATGAGCGCCAGACAATAGTGTCGCTATTGATCAGTGGCTGCAACTGTTCGCCATCACCGAACTGGCTCGACACCTCAATCTCTTCGCCGCTAGAAATCTGGTAGGCATAAATATCCGGCTCATTATTGCGCTCATCCTGCCAGACAATATAGTCACCATCAATTTGCGGATAACGCTGCTGACGATCGGCTGTAGTCACGGGGAATTCAGTTGCAGTGGAAAACTGATAGGCATAAATATCGGCATCACCATCGCGATGATCCTGCCACACTACATAATCACCGGAAATCTGTGGCGCAAGCTGGCTGCCAGCCGCCAGGGTCACAGGGAATTCAGTCGCAGTGGAAATCTGAAAGGCGTAGATATCGAAATTGCCATTACGCTCATCCGCCCAGACGATGTAATCACCGTCCATTGCATGTGCTGAGGCTTCATAGGCAACATACGGTACATTGCTAACGTCATAACCTCTAACCTCAAGTAAATCGGCCAACCTGGGGGAAGCCACATCGCCAACGATCATCACCTTGGCAGCGACAGTCTCAACAGGGGCCTCCAATGTTGCTGTCGCGGTCAAATCGAGGCTTCTAAAACTATTGTCATCATTGATGCAGCCCGCCAACAACAGCAACGAGACGAACATCGACACACGTTTTGAATAAACCACTATGGCAGCTAGTCGCACTGTTTTTCCTTCTCTTGAATCAACAATTTTCAAGGCAAAATTCTAACACAACCACTGCAACCGATTGTTTTACAGCTATATCGCAACCCGGGGCCATTTATGTTAAAAATGGTGCCCATGCATAGCCTTTCAGAACCAAACACCTGGCCAGACCAATACGGAGACGTACTCTATCGCCACGCCTATTTTCGCCTGCGCGACGCAATGCAGGCCGAAGAGATGGTGCAGGAAACCTTTCTCGCCGCACTCAAATCCAGCGACCGTTTTGCCGGAAAATCCAGCGAAAAGACCTGGCTGGTTGGCATACTCAAACACAAGATCGTCGATTACATCCGCAAGGCCGTGCGCGAACGCCCGCATGAGGATGATCATATAGTCTTTGACCCGCTGGAACAGGAAAGTTTCGACGGCAGCGGCCACTGGAAGATCGACATCAAACAATGGGCTCATCCAGATGCCAGTCTGGAACAAAAACAATTTTGGCAGACATTAGAAGCCTGCGTTGCCCGCCTGCCACAACGCCTGGCGACACTCTTTATCCTGCGCGAAATAGATAATCTCGATAGTGAAACCATTTGTAAGGAAATGACCCTATCCACGACAAACAACCTGTGGACCATGCTTTCCAGAATGCGCATGCGGCTGCGCCAGTGCCTGGATCAACAATGGTTCGGCAGGACAGAAACATAATGGCGACAACATGATAACGTGCAAACAAGCGACACAACTCATCTCTAACAAGCTCGACCGGAACTTAAACCTGCGGCAGCGACTCAGCCTAAAGTTTCATCTATTATTTTGTCACTACTGCCGCAAATACGCCGGTCAATTACACTTCCTCAACGGCGCCAGTGCTCAACTTGATCAACACATTGAAGACAATGATCAACACTCTCTTTCGCTAGAATCCAAACAAAAACTAAAGACTTCGATTAAAAACCAGCACTAATAGACGCTCTGCAAAATCATCAAAATCACCAACAGAAATACTAAACTAAAATGAATTTATAGCGCATTTGAGCAGCTTACATCTGGAAGATAAAAAAAGCATGGAGACCCAAACTACCAGGACAGCAAATTTGTTACTATTGGGGTGAAAAAATATAGGGAAATCATCGAATGAAAGACAGAATCTGCACCCATTGTTATCACGTAGGCCAACCAATTACCCAGGGCATGGGCAGTTTTGCCGTCGATGCCTTGATGTGGATGATATTCATCAGCCTGTCGATGTTTTCATCCATCTTTCCATTAATGCTGATTCCGCTTGGCTGGACCATTTACCATATTGCCATTTACCGAAAATCCACCTGTCCTGAATGTGGCAGACTCAATATGGTCAGCATGACCAGCAAGAAGGGAAGAAAGGCCCTGAGGGGATCAGACGTGGTTATTTCCTATGTAGCTGCTGATGATCCAGACAGAACTGATGTCCAACCCCAACAGGAAAAGAGAAATCGTAGGGCCGTAGACAAGTAAGTGACAATGACCTTGATGATCAGGCTATATGGGAGCCTATCAGTTCCATTAGCCGTTCCAAATTGATTGGCTTATCAACCAGTGCTATCAGGCCCGCTTTCGTAACATCGTCATTGTTAATTTTTCCGCTATAGCCAGTACAAAGAATAATCCCTAACTCCGGCCGTTTGGCCAACATTTGAGTTGCCATATCCATACCAGTCATCTTAGGCATCATCTGATCTGTCACAACCAGATCAAACTTGTTAGGTTCAGCTTCAAACAACTGCAAGGCCTGCTCTGGTACATTTGACTCTACACATTCATAACCACGCCTTGTCAGCAAGGCACAGAGCATTTTGCTTATTTGCACCTCATCATCAACTACAAGTATCGTCCCAGACCTATGGCTGCCGACGCCGGCATCTGGCAACATCTCAATAGCAGCTCTCTCAGGTTTCTGAACAGAATGTTTACAAGGAAAATACAGAGAAAAACGACTACCCTTGCCTGGTTTCGATTCAACCTGGAGATGGCCGTCATGGCTATGTAACAAACCATGCACCATTGCCAGTCCCATGCCCGTCCCCTTGCCAAGCTCTTTGGTGGTAAAGAATGGCTCAAACATTCTGACCAGGTCTTGCTCAACAATCCCTTCACCACTATCCGTCACCGAGAGTTCGATAAAGTCGCCCGAAAATGACTGCTGGCAGGAGGTACAGAGACAATCATTCATATGCTTTGTTTGCAAACGAATATCTATCTTGCCAAATTCTGGAATGGCATCACTGGCGTTGATAACCAGATTAGTCAGAACCTGATGAATTTGAACTGCATTGGCACTGACCAGAGGCAGATCTTCTTCAATATCTGAATTCAACTCCACCGCCGCAGGAATCGTTGGCTTAAGCATATTCAAAGCCTCTGTCACCAGCTCAGCCAATGAAAGCAGCTCGGCTTCCTTGGTTTCTCGCCGACTAAAGGCCATCAATTGAGATATCAGCTCTTTCGCCCGCATACCGGCCTTGCTTACCTCCTCCAGATAACCAAGAAACTCCTTATTACCCCCAGGACACTCCTCTATTGCCAATGAGGTATAGCCCATAATCGAAGACAAAATATTATTGAAATCGTGGGCAACACCGCCTGTTAGCTGACCAATGGAATCAAGCTTTTGCGCATGCAAAAGTTGATCATGGAGTGATTCCCGCTCATTTTCCGATCGCTTCTGATCGGTGATATCCAACATTGTTCCAGCTACACGGTTTGCCTTGCCATCATCACCTGCATAAACCACCAGTTGAGACATGATATGGCGCAGCTCACCACCTACTCTAGTAATACTAAATTCCATGTTGCGAGAAACCGCATCTTCAATTGACTGGCTAAGATCATCTGCAACCTGATCACGTTCGGCCAAACAAACCATTTTCAATATTTCATCGCAAGAAGGCTCTACATCACCAGGCTGATAGCCAAGCAGCGTATACATTTCATCAGACCAGCTATATTTGCCACTAACAAGGTCACATTCCCAACTGCCAAGCTGAGCAATCTCCTGAGCCCGCTTTAGGTTTTCTTCACTTTTTTCCAATGCTGCTTCAGCCCGATCTCTGTCTAGCCTGGCCCTGAGACCAACAACGCCGTAGGCAACATCATCAACAAGGCGTTGTAACAATGCCACCTCGTCAACATCAAAAATATTACTCTCTTGCGTATGCACGGAGATTACACCAAAGACAGCCTGACCATCCCGTAAAGGCAAACAAATAAGCCCATTGGTTTCCAATGCTGAAACCTGCTTATACCAAGGCGAGAACGCCTTATCTTCAGCAACATCCCTAATAACAACTTCTCTTCCACTTCGAACAGCACCACCTGCCGGGCCATTACCGAGAACATTATCGCCCCAGCCAACCTTTATAGCTTCCAGGTAGTCATCACCACAACCAAACTGGGCAGCCGGCTTAATTGTCTTTGCCGCATCATGCACAACGCAGCCTACCCATGCATGCGAATAGCCACCATCCTCAACCAGTACTTGGCAGGCTCCGGACAACAATGCCTGTTCATCAGAGGCATCCATAATCACTTTTTCTATATTGGCCGATGCCAACAATCGTCTGTTTAAACGTAGCAGATGTTCCTGAGACTTTTTTTGCTCGGTGATATCAGTACGCAGTGCAATATAACGCTCTACCTCACCATTACTATTCAGGTAAGGGACTATCGTTGTGTTGACCCAGTAAACCTCACCACCCTTACGGCGATTACATACCTCACCATGCCAGACCTCACCTAACAAAATGGTCTGCCACATATTTTCAAAGAACTGTCGAGGGTGATAGCCTGAGTTAACTATCTGATGGGTCTGCCCAATAACTTCAGCAGCAGCATACTGACTAATGTCACAAAACTTTTGGTTAACATAGGTAATGATGCCTCTACTATCTGTCTCAGCAATAATGGCGTGCCTATCCATTGCATCTTTTACGTAACTTATTTCTTGATTAGCCTGTTTAAGCGTTAAGTTGCCTGCCTCTATTTCATACTTTGATTGCTTGATTGCAATCAACATCAAATCAAACGACCTGGATAACTCGCCTATTTCATCCTGCCGGGAGGTTCCAACTGTAAAACTCAGATCACCCGCCGCAATTTTCTTAACGCCGTCATTCAGAAATTTTATCGGCTCTGACACCACCTTGGTAAGATAAAACGCCACCACAAAAACGACCAACAGCACAGCCAACACTAACAGAGCCAAAAACCGCTGATAGTCACCAACCAGGGCAAGCGCCTCAGCAGCATCCACCTCTGAGACCAATGTCCACCTGAAACTGCCCATATCTATACAAGAAGATGAACCGATAACTTCAACACCACGATAGTCCAACCAATAACCACTCATCTTTCTCGCCTCGAGCAAACAGGCATTGACAGGCGGAGTGCCGGCAACAACAGAGAGTGGTTCTTTATCTATAAAACGAGATTTGGTTAGCATTAACCGTTGAGCATTCACCAGATAACTCTCTGCGGTATCAAGATGCATAACATTTTTTTCCCTATGCAGCGATAGCATCGACCGTTGAGTCGATACGATGTCCGCCATCATGGTGGCATCAAACCTAATCAGAACCGATCCGAAACGCTTATTTTGTTCTGTCCGCGAGTAGACAGGGGCAAACACATCAATAGACATAACCCCCGTCTCGTCATCAATAAATAGATCGGAAAAAATTATACCTTCTCTGTTTTTCTCCAAGCTTTCTGAAAAATATCGACTACGATTTGCATCATCTGTTGAGACTACCTCCACATCACGCTGATCCAAAAGGGTGATACGCTTAATTCGTTCATCAAGCACTAACTTATTATTCAGCAAGTGTTGCCTAACTGTAGATCTTATTGTTTCGCTGTTATTAACATCTTGTAACCCTTGCAGGCTATCCCGTACAAAACCATCTGAAGAAAAGTCCTGGGCACGTGTCTTTAACGCCAATAGAAATAATTCTATTTTTTCATGTTTATCCTGAGTGGAAATTTCAAGATTGTCCTGAGTTTGATGCTCAACAATCTCTTGAAAATCTGAATAATTGAAATAACCGATTATCAAAACCGGTATGAATGAGATCAAAAGTATAAGACTGAGCAGCTTGGCTCTAATTGACATAACTAAACTCGCCCTTTGTTACTTCTCTGTGCGCGGCACTTTCATTCACCGAATATCAAAATCCATCGCATCACACCTAGCGTCGCCTAATGATAATTCCTTTCAGATAACCCGTCCCCCAGACCTATAAATCGACTTAATTCAAAGACTCTTTAATCTAAAAAAACTAACTAGCAGCAAAACAAAAATAATACGAAAGGGAAAAAAGAGGAAATCCAACAAGCCTCTAAATCGAAACATTATTTCATGAGCTTTAGAGGGGAAAACACTGATAAACAGGCTTTACCCATGGCTTAAAGCACTAACATTCACACACCTTCCAGCTCAGAAACTCACGACTCTCCAGCCGTTGCGGCCGTTGAAAAAAAGACTCGCAATCGGCCTGTTCTATCACTTTGCCATCACACATAAACACCACCTGCCCGCCCAGGCGCCGGGCCTGTTCAAGGTCATGGGTCACGCACAATACCGGCATCGACTCTGCCAGAGACTTGATTGACTGCTCGATCAACTGCTTGGAACGCGGGTCAAGCGAGGCCGTTGGTTCGTCCAACAATAACAAACCAGGCTTGATGGCCAGGGCACGGGCGATACAAAGCCGCTGCTGCTGCCCCAGGGATAAGGTCTCAGCCGAGGCCATCAGCCGACCTGAAACCTCATCCCACAAGGCCGCCTGCCGCAATACCTCTTCAACCAGGCCGTCGGCACGGCGCCGTTGCCGCCAGCCCTGAACACCAAACACCACATTGGCGCGAATCGATTGTGGAAACACACAGGGCTTCTGCGCAATCAAACCGACATGGCGGCGCAACTGATCCCAGCCACCCTGCCAACGGTGAACATCCTGGCCCGTCAATTCGATTTGCCCTTGCCAGTTTTGGTGCAGGCCATTAATGCAGCGCAGCAGGGTGCTCTTGCCAGCACCGGATGGACCAATCAGGGTGGTGATACCGGTTTGGGCCAATTCAATCTCAATCCCATCAAGCACCAGCGTACCCGCCAATACCAGATTCAATCCCTGAACCTGTAAGGCGACTGGTTCAGACTGACCCAGCGAGAAAGCCGATTCAATTATTTTAGGTTGAGGAACCATCACTCTACTCCCAATCTTTGCGTTTTTTCATAGCGGTTCGACAAGCAGCGCGCCAGCAAGGCAAACCCTGCCACCACCCCCAGCAACACCACGGCACTGCCCCAGGCGACCTGAATCACCTGCTGGTTGCTGCCTTCCTGAGCAAGATAAAAAATATGTGTCTGTAGCGTCGTCACCGGACTAAAAATCGACTCTGGCCAGACCACACCGGAAAATACCGTGGCGGTAAACAGGATTGGCGCCGTTTCACTCAGCGCCCGAGCAATCCCCAATAACTGTCCGGTGAGAATACCCGGCCAGGCCTGGACCAACCAAACACGGCCTATCACGGCGCTATGATGCAAACCGAGAGACTGTGCCGCCTCAGTATATTGTTCTGGAACACGCTCAAGGCTGGCGATGCTATTGAGCACTAGCATTGGCATGATCACCATCGCCAAAATGACAGCACCACTCAGCAATGACACCCCCCACTGCAACAAGTGCACAAACACAATCAGTCCAAACAGGCCAAACACAATTGGCGGAATGCTCTGCAACATGTTCAGCAAACCAGCTAGCAGGCCTTGTTGTCGCTTTGATGCATACAAGCGGTAATAGAGCGCCGTACCCAAGGCAAATGGCGTTGCTAGCAGGATTGCCGCCAACGCCAATAACAATGAACCCAGCAGCTGCGCCAGTATGCCACTGGTCGCGCCAAAGCCCGTCCCCTCTGTGGCGCTAAAAAGAAATGACCAGCTCAGGGCCGGCAAACCTTTAAACAGGATATAGGCAAGACAGGCGCCAGGCAGCAATAGTGCCGGCAGGGCTAGGCCGACGATGATGAACTTGTTTAGCATACTTCTGTTTATCACTATCGCCACCGCTGTATCAGTAACGACAAGGCCATGGCAACCAACGCAAGCGTCAGCCCGCTGGCAATCAGGGCCGCCCAGTGCACCGAACCCACAGCTGCCTCGGCCATCTCACGACCAATGCGGGATGTCAGCGTCTGGGCCGGCTGCAACAGGTTATACAAGGGCTGTGGCAGCCTATCCAGAGAACCCACGACCAGCATCACCGCCACCGTTTCACCCATGGCCCGCCCCAGCGCCAGCAGAATGGCAATACGAATACCAGGCCAGGCCTGCGGCAGCAACACTCGCAACAACCTTGTTGGCCAGTCCAGCCCCAACAACATCGCTGTCTGACGTTGTTCAGCGACGACCGCGCGAATCGCCGTTTCTGAAAACACCATGATCGTCGGCAAGATCATCAAGGCCAACAACAGGCCTGCGGCCAACAGGCTGCGACCGGTGAGCAGATCAAACTGGCTTTCGAGCAACGGTAACAATAGCCATAGACCCAGCAGGCCATACACCACCGAAGGAATACCTGCCATCAACTCCATGCTAAAACGCAGCACTGCCCGGCCACGGCCAGGCAATAATTCAGCACAGAGGATGGCTGCGGCTAGCCCCGTCGGCACTGCCAGCAATAAGGCCAAAACAATAGACCAAAAACTACCCACCAGTACCGGCAGCAGACCATACAAAGCTTCATATGGATACCACTCGGGCTCGGTGACAAAACTCAGGCCCTGGCTTTGCAACAATGGCCAACTAGCCTGTAGCAAAAAACCCAGCAAGGTGGCAATCACCAATGCAGTCGTCAATGCCGAGAATGTCAGCCAAAACCTCAACACAAGTTATTTCTCAATGCAGGGTGCGCACCGCGCACCGTTAATAAATGGTCCACACGGTGCACCCTAAATTTAACGGACCGGCAGATAACCGACCTGCTGCACCAACTGCTGTCCCTTTGATGAGAGCAAAAAATCGATAAAGGTATTACCGATCTCACTGCTCTTTTCAGACACCAGCAGGTTCAATTGCCGCTGGATTGGGTAACGCCCATTGGCCACATTCTCAAACGTTGGCAATACTGCCTCATTCGCCTCACCCACTGCCACCGCACGCACGGCATCATTAAGCCAGGCATGAGAAAGCATACCAATGGCCTTGTCGCTATTGGCGATGGCCGCCTGCTCTTCGTTATTTGAACCGGTGATAATCGTCGCACCCGCTGCCCGTGCCCGTTCACTGCCCAACACAACCTTGGCAAAGACATGACGGGTGCCACGCGAGGCCTCTTTATCGATCACCAAAATACGACGATCAGGCCCACCGAGCTGTTGCCAGTTCTTAATCTCACCGCGATAGATGGCCGCTATCTGGGCAAGTGAGAGCTGCGTAACACCGGCATCAAACACAGCCTTGGAAACCGCCACTGCCACCGCGTCACGGGCGATGGCCACTTGCCTCACCTTACCCTGCAAGCGCTGTTTCTCGGTCGTCGTCAGGTCACGAGAGGCCATGCCAATCTCAATCAGCCCCTGATCAATACTGGCAACTCCAACGCCTGAGCCACCACCGGAAACAGTTAGACTTAAACCAGGATGAAGTTTTCTATAATGCTTGGCAGCCTCGGCCACAATCGGCAACACGGTGGTCGAACCTGCCACACGAACCTGATCTGTCGCCAGAACCGTAGGAACCAACACAAACAGAAATGACAATATTATGAATAATCGATGCCGCATCTTATCTGTCTCTTTAATCCACTATATTTATTTGAGTCGCCCACACCAGACAAACCTTACACACCCTGCCACAGAAAATAAGCCAATCCAACTTTGATGCAAATGTAAGGATCAGCAAACAGCCACGACTAGACAATCAAACCATGCATGAGCATAAATATAATGAAAAAACAGCTTTCCAAACGACTCGGATTTTTTCTGGCCCTGCTGTTCACAAATGCGGGCTTGTCCCAATCCATAGCGTCAGACCCATTCAATGGCTTTAATATAAACAACAGCAGTATTGCGGCCACCGAGATTCATAAAGGTGGCCCACCGCGTGATGGCATTCCTTCAATAGATAAACCCCTTTTTATCAACGCCAATCAGGCCGGTTTTTTAAAGGCGAAAGACAGGGTTTTAGGCCTACATCGCAACGGCATCAGCAAGGCCTACCCCATCTCAATCATGAACTGGCATGAGATCGTCAATGATGAAATCACTGGTGAAGCAGTGGTCGTCACATACTGCCCGTTATGCGGCACTGGCGTGGCCTTTTCTGCTCATGCGGCTGGCAAGCAACTCAGCTTCGGCGTTTCCGGGCTGCTCTACAACAGCGATGTTTTACTCTATGACCGTGAAACTAAATCACTCTGGTCACAACTATTGACACATGCCATCTCCGGACCCATGAAAGGAACAAACCTTAGACTAATCTCACTGCAACACACCACATGGGCAGACTGGCTAAAACGCCATCCACAGACATTGGTGCTTTCCACCGAAACAGGCTATTCACGAGATTACCAGAGTGACCCCTATGCCGGCTATGAAGACAGTGATGGCATCTACTTCCCGGTTTCACATCGCGACCCACGTTATCACCCCAAGGAGCGGGTCTTGGGAGTGGAGATCGACGGTCAATTCAAGGCCTACCCCTTTGCAGAACTGAGTCAGACAGACGGACTGGTTCACGACCGCTTCAATGGCAAGCGCCTGAGCATTCACTATGACAAGGACAGTCATAGCGCTCACCTTAATGACGCCGATGGCAGGCCACTTCCCGGCATCACTGCTTTCTGGTTTGCCTGGATTGCATTCCACCCTGATAGCGCTGTGTTCAAGGCAAGGCATGACAGGTAGCACACCTTGAGAACCGAAGCAGACGCTATTTACGTGTAAGGTTGCAATCATTGCCGCGACTACATATACGCAAAGCCACTACAAACGCGATGCAATCAAGTAGGATTAAGGACAGAATTATGGAAAACACCATCAGGAACCCGATGCCACAGAACAAAACCTGGATCAAACTCGCTATTGCAGCCCTGTTCATCGGCGCTCTGGTCGCCTTTTTCGGCCTGGGTGGCGAACAGTACCTGAGCCTGGAATCAATTAAAAACAATCGAGACAGCCTGCTTGCCTACACCGAAGATCATTATGCCTTAGCAATTCTGCTAACTGTACTCATCTATACCGCCTCAACCGCCTTTAGCATTCCGGGGGGGACGCTGCTGTCGCTGACGGTAGGCTTTTTGTTTGGCCGTTGGGTTGGCACGGCCATGATCCTGTTTGCCGCTACACTCGGCGCAACCTTAGTGTTTCTTGCCGCCCGTTATCTGTTTGCCGATGCTGCACGACAAAAGATCAATGGCGGTATGGCGGCCAAGCTGATCAATGGTTTTGGCGACAATGCCTTTAACTATTTGCTGTTTCTGCGGCTGGTGCCGCTGTTTCCATTTTGGCTGGTCAACCTGGCTCCAGCCTTTACCCCAATCAAGCTACGTACCTATATCATCGGCACAGCCATCGGCATTCTGCCAGGCTGTTTTATCTTCGCCAATTTGGGTCAGTCACTGGCAGGTATTGATTCGCTTGATCAGCTGATCTCGGCAGAGACACTGCTGGCCTTTGGCCTGCTGGGGCTGTTTGCCTTGCTGCCTGTAATTGTGAAAAAATTTCGCCAACCAAAATAAAACGTAGGCTGCGCCATGCGCACCAATGAGGAAAAACATGCACGCAACACTACCACTACTGGAACAGACCGACTTTCCTGCCATCAAACGCGGCAAGCTGGAGACACTACAGGTCAATCTTGGTTATCGCTGCAATCAACAATGCCTGCACTGCCATGTCAATGCTGGGCCTAAGCGTGAAGAAAACATGACGACAGAAACTGTCGATCAGCTCATCAATTTTTTGAAAAATTCTGATGTAAAAAGGCTAGACCTCACCGGTGGTGCCCCGGAACTGAACCCCAATTTCCAATACCTGGTCACTGAAGCACGCAAGTTGGGTGTGCATGTGATTGATCGCTGCAACCTCACCATCCTATTCGAACCTGAGCAGGAAAAACTGGCCCAATTTCTGGCAGACAACAAGGTCGAGGTGGTGGCCTCACTGCCCTGCTATCTAAAGGACAATGTCGACAAACAACGCGGCAAGGGCACCTTTGACGCCAGCATCGAAGGACTGAAACTGCTAAACCAACTCGGTTATGGCCAAGCCGATAGCGGCCTGGTGCTGGAGCTGATGTACAACCCACAGGGGCCTTCATTGCCGCCATCACAAGTTGAATTGGAAAACGCCTACCGTAAGCGCCTGCAACAGGATCACGACATCGTTTTCAACAATCTCTACACCCTCACCAACATGCCAATCCAACGCTTTGGCAGCACCTTGATTTCAAAGGGTCAGTTTGACGGCTATATGCAGCTGCTGCGTGATAATTTCAGCCAGCAGAATCTCGACAGCGTCATGTGCCGCAGCCTAATCAGCATCGACTGGCAGGGCTATGTCTATGATTGTGACTTCAACCAGATGCTGGATCTGCCAGCGCCATTGGGCGACAAACCCAAGACTCACATCAAGGATCTGCTAAACCAAGACATCAGCGGCAAGGCCATCGTAGTAAAAGACCACTGCTATGGCTGCACCGCCGGGCAAGGCAGCAGTTGCGGCGGCGCACTGTAACATATCACATGAACAACGTTTCCATCGTCGTGCCGACCTTTAACGAGGCCGACAATATCGTCGCCACCTTGCTGCCACTGCAAGTCTTACGTCAGCAGGGCCACGAGATCATCGTCGCCGATGGTGGCAGTGATGATGCAACCATCGAACTTGCCAGTCCACTGTCAGACAAAATCATAAACGCTCCCAGGGGGCGTGCCCGACAGATGAATGCAGGGGCGCAAATAGCCAATAGCGATGTGCTGTTATTTCTACACGCCGACACCCTACTGCCCGACAATGCTGTCGAGCTGATTCAACATAGTTTGCAGACAAAACAATGGGGCCGCTTTGATGTGCAACTCTCTGGCAGACAACCGCTATTAAGAGTCGTTGCATTGATGATGAACTGGCGTTCACGTCTCAGCGGTATCGCCAGCGGTGATCAGGCTATATTCATCAACCGGGCGTTATTCGATAGCATCGGAGGGTATGCTGACATCCCTTTAATGGAGGATATAGACATCAGCAAACGTTTAAAACATCTCAGCCACCCCGCCTGTATCAATGCTCGGCTGACCACCTCCAGCCGCCGCTGGGAGCAACATGGGATTCTCAAAACCATCATTCTGATGTGGCGACTACGACTGGCCTATTTCCTTGGTGCTAAGCCGGAACAACTGGCCAGGTTATACCGTTAAGCCGATGCGTTTTGCTAATGCCCGCATCATCGTCTTCGCCAAGCCGCCTATTCCAGGGCACGCCAAGACCCGTCTGATACCAGCACTAGGGGAGTGCGGTGCCAGTGAGCTGCATGCCCGACTGGTTAGACATACCCTGGCCGCCGCGACACAAGCAGAGCTGTGCCCGGTAGACCTGTACTGTGCTAATAATCTGCTGCACTCATTCTTTACAGAATGCCAGCAAGACTTTTCCGTAATACTCAAACAACAACAAGGGGCCAACCTGGGCCAACGCATGGCCAATGCCTTTGACGATGCACTCAATTCAGCCCGTCATATAATCCTCATTGGCAGTGATTGTCCGGCACTCACAACCACTGACCTGGAGCAGGCGCTTGAAGCCTTGATAACCGGCTATGACTGCGTACTAAAACCCGCGACCGACGGTGGTTATGTACTGATAGGCCTGAAAGCACTTAATCATTGCATTTTCAATGATATAAACTGGGGCACGGACAGGGTATTGGAACAAACCCGGACAAAACTTTTAGCCATCAACTGGCGCTGGCAAGAACTAGACACCACCTGGGACCTGGACCGCCCCGAAGACCTGGCCAATCTACAAGATACTCGCCTGAAACATCTTCTTTCGCCTAACATTCCTCTGGCAAGCACATGAAACTAAACAATATTCATTAGCTGCCGCTGTAACCAACAGGTGCAATTTTATTTGAATTTCGGAAAAACCAAAAACCAGGCCAAGGAGACAAGCAATGTCAGAGCCAACCACAAGCACACTCTCATTTAGTCAGAATGTAAATTATCAGGTTGACCAGGCGATTGCCGCAATGGATCTGGCAAGCGACACAGCAGCTGCTATCAAGGCCTGCTCCTCCACCATCCAGGTTACCTTCCCGGTCAAGATCCGCGACAAAATCGAGATGTTTACCGGCTGGCGTTCAGTACACAGCACCCATCGACTTCCAGCCAAGGGCGGTATTCGTTACGCCCCATACGCCAATCAGGATGAAGTCGAAGCATTGGCATCACTCATGAGTTACAAGTGCGCACTGATGGATATTCCGTTTGGTGGATCAAAAGGCGCACTGCTAATCGACCCAAGCAAATACAGCCGTGATGAAATGCAAATGATTACTCGCCGCTTCACTATGGAATTGGTGCGCAAGGGTTTTCTCAGTCCATCTACCAATGTGCCTGCGCCTGATGTCGGCACAGGGCAGCGTGAAATGGCCTGGATGGCAGACACCTATAAACACCTGTTTCCTGACGACATCAATTACCAGGCCTGTGTCACTGGCAAACCGGTTCAGCATGGCGGTATTCGTGGCCGAACCGAGGCTACGGGTAGGGGCGTACAATATTCGATTCAGGAGTTTTTCCGCCACCCAGCTGATGTCAAAAAGGCCCGCCTGACACCGGGCCTGGCCGGAAAACGCATCGTTGTTCAAGGCTTTGGCAATGTCGGTTATCACGCTACACGGCTATTATCATTAGAAGACGATGCCAAGATCACAGCAGTCATCAAGAGTGAAGGCGTACTCATCGATGAGAATGGTCTTGATATCGACGCCCTGCACGCACACATCAACGAACACAAAACCATGAAGGGGTTTCCCAATTCCAGTTTCAATGAAAATGGCCTCAAGGCCCTGGAGATGGAATGCGACATTCTGATCCCTGCAGCAGTGGAAGCGCAGATCACCAGTGAAAATGCCGACCGCATTCAAGCCAAACTGATCGTCGAAGCCGCCAATGGCCCGGTCACCTTTGAAGCCGACAAACTACTCTGCAATAAAGGTATCACCATCATTCCGGATATCTATGCCAATGCAGGTGGCGTTACCGTTTCGTATTTCGAGTGGATCAGAAACCTGTCACACATTCGCTTTGGCCGCATGCAGCACCGTCATGAAGAGATGCGCAGTCGTGAGTTTGCTCACCTGCTAGAAGAGCTGAGTGGAAAATGCATCAGCGATGAAATACGTAAAAAGGTAATTCGCGGCGCATCAGAGGAGGACTTGGTCAATTCAGGCCTTGATGACACCATGCGCAATGGTTATCAACAACTCAGTGAGTTGCTAAACAGAAATAATAAGGTGCAAGATCTGCGCACCGCAGGTTACATGATCGCCATTGAAAAGATTTCACGCAGTTATCTGGACATTGGCATTTATTAAGCCATCATAAACATAGGCCTGTATCTATACAGGCCTGTTTTTTTGGCGATCAACCAAGTATTCACACGCCTTGACGTTCGCCATCATCTACCAACATGAAAAAATACGCCATGCTTGCCGTTACACACCTTCCATACAACAGTTTAATTTAACTCGTGAGATAAGTTTGTTACTAATATCTTATCGTTATTTCTGACCAATTCGATATTCAATATTCCTTGTTGGAGAAGTGGCTCTAGTCCCTCTTTTTTCCATACAGAGACAGTAAATATGCCACTGCCACTAGCCTTGCCGGAGTTATTTCGCCATTTCATATCATCTACATGCATTTGGCGTTTGTCCGTTGATGAAAACAATCTTTTGTAATCTTTTCTAATTTTTGAAACACCATTCATCCCATTAACCACAGCATCTTTGGCAAACAAGGCAGAAAATTTATTTACATCACCTCGTTCATAAAAGTTAACCAGGTCAATTACCAGGGTAGTCAATTCAGAATCTGAGATTGATTTTCCCTCCACCTTGACCACTGGTTTCGACTGTTTGGTCTTTTTCTTTGAAACCACCTTTTTAGTGACAACAGGCTTATCAACTTTTTGGGGGGCAACATTGTTTTGATTTTTGTTTGTCACTGTTACAGGCTTATTCGCAACTGGTTTTGGCTCCGGTTTTAAAATTTCTGGCGGAGAGAATTCCTCAGTCGACTCATGATCTTCAGCTACCACTGGGATATCAATTACCTGCAAACCACCCGCACTGGTGATTTCAAAGCTCGCATCTGCCTCCTCCATCTCTAAAGGCTGGGACAACTCACCCTCAGCATGAAATTGTAAGGTGGGTAACTCTGTTTGATTATCAGCGGTAACAACAGGCACCGGCTCAGATGACTTAGCGATTTTTGTTTGTGATTCCTGTATTGCAGCAATGTCCGAAGAAAGAGCATCACTGCGAATCTCTGCTGGCAATTTTTTATTATCAGAAAAAAGAAATAGCACTACAACAAACACCAGTACAACAGCAAGAAAAACAATAATGACTACCGATCTTTTCCACCATTTAACTTGTTCAACTACGGGTGCAATATTAAAACCAGGCTGTTCATCTGATTCAGTCTTTTGGTGCACAACATCATCAGAATCATCCAGCTGCTGAATTTTCTCTGTAGTCTCAGATGTTAAATCTGAGCGGGTATCACTAGAGAAACTGGGTTCAAAATCTGTTGCCGCTGGTTGTGGTTTTTCGTCTACTACGGCCACAAGTTCATCCACCACATGCTGCTCATCAACCTGAGCTGGGGCTTCTTTTGGGCTATTCTCTTCATCAGCCTGAAACTTTTCTTCCACCACATTCACTGAGACTGGTGCAAGCAAAAAATCATCACCGGGTAGAGCTTCAAAACCAATCAAATCATCGACTTCAAGTGATATCGAACTGAATATTCCGGTAGCCTCTTGTTGCAACTCAGCCAGCACCGCTTTGGCCTGCTGCAAATCTATATCGTGTTTGCCATCAAGCGATGCCGCCAGAAACATACGATCACAAAAGACATTAATCAGTCTTGGTATGCCTGTGCTGGCCGCATGAACAACCGCCACTGCCTCAGCTGAAATTGATGGATCACCGCGCCAGCCGACACACTGAAGCCGATGACCGATATAGGCGCGAGTCTCATCCTTGTTTAGTGGTTGCAAATGACAAGAGGCAATCACACGCTGAGACAACTGCTCCATGTCAGGCCGGGCCAATATCTCAGGCAACTGATGCTGACCAAGCAACATAATCTGCAATAAAGACTTGTCTCCAAGCTGAAAATTAGACAGCATACGAAGCTCTTCCAATGATGCCTTAGGTAGATTATGGGCCTCATCAACGATAAGAATGACACGTTTACCCTGCCTGGCTTTGGCCTTGAGAAAGTTCTCTATCGCTATCAATAACGAAGCCTTATTGCTGGCATCACCATAGACATCAAAACTATTGCCAACGGCTTGGAGAATATCTGTTGCACCGAGGTTGGTGCTGGTAAGACTGGCAACTATCAACTGCTGATCTGTCAATTCACTAAACAGGGTTTGCACCAAGGTGCTTTTGCCTGTGCCCGGTCGTCCAGTAACAACCACAAAGCCCTGCCCCTGATGGATGCCATAACGCAGATAAGCCAGTCCACGTTTGTGTCCTGAACTGGCATAATAAAAACGCGCATCAGGCACTAATCTGAATGGGTTAGCGTTTAAAGCGTAAAATGATTCATACATTATTTAAAAACCTACAACCCCTGCCTATAGTTCTACCCCTAGACTTACATTCTCTCGTATTAACGAGAAATTATACAGAGAAACACCTAGAGAAGTTAACACGGCGTGATTATACAATTAAGAGCATACTCATATGAGAGAATACCTATGAAACTCGCAACCACTTTGAAATCTGTCATGCTATATACTCTTGCACTAGTACTCTTCAGTGCATGCACTAATAACACTAATACCAGGGATGTCAGTGCCAATGAACTGGTCAATCAGCTAGGCCACAGCAGCATCTTAATTCTCGATGTCAGAACCCCCCAGGAATACGCCGCAGGCCATGTTCCTGGAGCCATTAACCTGCCCCACACCAGCGTAGCGTCACAAATAAAAACATTGCAGAAGCATAAAAATGAGACCATCGTTCTTTATTGTAAAAGCGGCCACCGTGCAAACATAGCCGAGCAAGCCCTGACTGATGCTGGTTTCAAACAACTACTGCACCTGGACGGCGACATGGACGGCTGGCTGGCTGGTAATTACCCAATCGAGAAATAGGTCCATGAGCCGGACGAAACTCAGGATAACAAGCAAAGGTCTGTGTAAACATAATGCTCAGAACGCTGAAATAACATTTTACCAGCTCTTTAAAATATACCGACAGGCACAACCAGATAAGCCCGAGCTCAGGCAGACCGGCATATCTACAATGAAGAAGCTAGTCAACCCAGGTGTGATGGCCTGCGGATTAATTAATTTGAGGGGGTCTGGCGCAATCCAGCCAAGACATCCCTCACTGCCTGGACAAGATTATCACCCAGCGAGGCATTACGCTTAATGACATAATCGAGCTCTAGATGCTTGCCATCACGTAGCTGTTCCCGCGAGGTTAACAAAATTGTCTTGATGTGTTTATTTTTCGACTCTGATGCACGAACTGCGCTAATGACGGCGATGCCATTCAGCGTTTTAACCTCGTTAGCAGCAATCACACAGGCAAAACGTTTACTCAACAAACGCTGCAGAGCCTGAATCCCATCCTCTTCTATGGTCAGCTCTACCGGAAAATTGGCCAGCGCTTCCTGGCACAACATCCGCACATAACCCGATGCTTCAATCAACAACACCGGATACAGGTCATTCAGAGATTCTCTGCGTATCTTCTCCAGCTCACGTTCAGCTTCTGAATAATCGGCAGCATCCTTTAAGGCAATACCACGGGCGCGACGGATCAAATCCACCAACCGCAGCATAACGTTAATCTCGGCACTCTCAACCACCTGGTCATCATTCAGCTTGGCCAGATGATCTTCCAGCTCATGACATATAGCACTCACCATCGCCAAACCATGAGTACCCGCACTGCCCTTCATGCTGTGTACAAGGCGATAGGCCTCATTATAGTTGTCGCCAAAGTGACTGCTCAGAGACAGCACCAGATTCTCAATCTCGTCACACTTACTCGGCATTTCAAGCAGATAACTGTCGCGAATCTGCTCAAGTAGTTTTTTAGCCTGATCGGCGTCCATAATCTCTAAATCTTTCCCCTAAATTGGTAACATATTGCCCCTGTATAATATTTTCGGTCAATTATGACAAAACAAAAGCCCGAATTTTGGGAAAGTAAATCACTGTCGGAAATGAGCAAGCCCGAATGGGAGTCACTCTGCGACGGCTGCGGTCGCTGCTGCCTCAACAAACTGGAAGATGAGGACAGTGGTGAGATATTCTATACCAATGTCGCCTGCAAATTGCTTGACCTGGAGAGTTGCCGCTGCAGTGATTACCACAATCGAGTCAAACAGGTCCCCGATTGTCTGGTGCTGAGTATGGATCACCCTGAATACTTCGTGTTTTTACCCGACAGTTGCGCCTATCGCCGCCTGCATGAGGGCAAATCACTACCCGACTGGCACCCGCTGGTCTCGGGCACTACAGACAGCGTTCACCTGGCTGGTATTTCTATTGCTGGAAAATGTATTTCCGAGCAACATCTTCACCCCGATGAACTCGAAGACCGTATAATCGAGTTCAATGACTAGCCGGCAGCAGTAATCATGTTGAATTTATGCAGACCCCCATTAACTCTATCCCTAATTTCGACCCTGATCGCCCCAATATCCAGCGTTTTTGCGGCATCATCCGGCCTGCTCATCAATAACGACAGTGTCAAGGCCTATTACCTTGGTGAAGCCAACAACTACCTGCCTCGCTACTCACGCCAGCAATACAGCCTTATTATTTCTAAAGAGCCCGATCCGCGTAACTTCCTGTTTATCGCTGATGCCGAGTTACTCGATTACCGACGACCACTGAAAGAGGGGAATAGCCTTACCCCCAAAATTGCTACCTTTCTGGCCAATTTTCAGGATCAGAGTTTGCTGGCTCTAGGCGGCGGCGCGATCTTCCGCCAACCAGACAATGAGACGCGTAAATACGAACTGCTTAGCGAACTGTTGATCGCACCCCATATCAGCAATCAAAGCGACACCAGCAGCGCCCCCTGGAACATCAAGATGAAATGGAGCTGGAGTTTCAAACTACAGGCCAGCTATCCCCTGGCCGATGACACCGAGTTAAATTTTGGCGTACGTACAATTCAAATGCGAACAGGCAACCAGACCAGCAACTCATTCGAAACCGGCCCCTTTATTGGCCTCTCATCACATTTTTAATTTACGTCATGCAACTACCTGATTTAGAAAAACTACGACAAATCGTCATCAATACCGCCCGTGAAGAACTTCTGCCGCGCTTCACCAGGGTCAGCCGTAACGAAAAAGCTGATGGCAGTTTTATCACCGAAGCTGATCTGGCGGCGCAACAACGCATTGAGACAGAACTAAAAAAACATTGGCCCGATATTGCCTGCCTTGGCGAAGAAATGTCTGAAGCCGAACAAGACAGCCTGATCAAAGATCAATCACGGCCACTGTGGATACTCGACCCTCTGGATGGCACCAGCAACTTTGCTGCCAGCCTGCCGTTTTTCTCCATCTCACTAGCACTGCTGTATCAGGGCGAGATCGTGCTTGGTCTGGTCTACGACCCCAGTCGTGACGAATGTTTCAGTGCCCGTAAGGGGGTTGGTGCCTGGCTCAATGACACAGCCCTGGGGCAACATCGGCCACTAGGACCACTGAAAAAGGCCACCGCGCTGGTGGATTTTAAACGCCTGCCCAGCCAACTGGCCCACCGCCTGCTGGATGACACGCCCTTTAGCTCACAGCGCAGTCATGGTTCAGTGGCGCTGGACTGGTGCTGGATGGCGGCCGGCCGCTGCCATGTCTATTTACATGGCAAACAGAAACTCTGGGACTACGCGGCCGGTTACCTGGTTTTCAGCGAAATAGGTGGCCACGCCTGCACACTGACAGGCGAACAGGTTTACCAACCCAATCTAGAACCACACTCTGCTGTCGCCTCGCTCGACCAGAGGCTATTTCAAGAATGGACTGAATGGCTGGGCATAAGGCCAGGCATTTGCGACAATGGCGCACCCAAATAAACAGACAGCAGCTCAATGAGTAACCAACAACCGTCCAAACGGCACAGCCGCAAAAACGTCATCCGCGATTTTGAGAAAAATTTCACCCTGTCACGGCTGGACTATAAACCACGTGTAAAGCCCGGCAAGGCCATGGCCAAGGTGGTCGGTCTAATCTTCGCCGCCGTGGTTTATTTAGCCGGCTTTGGCATGTCATACATCAGCTGGAGCAGAGGCGCCATCGACGCCATGCTGCTCAACAAAATATCTTTTGTCTTAATGATCCCGGCCTCGATCATCGGCATGATGGCCTTTCTAATCAGCAGCAACCGACGTGAATTTCCCATCCGCGAAGACATCCGCGTCCATGTCCGCGACTTTGAGGGTGACACAGGTTACCTGTGGCGTTTTGAGCCCATCCTCAATCAAATGGAACTGAAGAAGATCGACATTGAATGGCTGATTAAGGCATCGCGTGAAGGCACTCTGATCGAAATGGCCCCCGAGGATATCTGCGCCACCATTCAAGCCTTGCATGAAGCCCTTAGCGGTAAAGGCCAGCAGATCAGTGGCAATGCTATCTTGCAGGTGGAGCAAAATTTAGCCAACGACAAGCAAGCCGCTGCCTGATTGCACAGATTTTTTAGGAAAGAAACTCAGGCAGGTCCTGACGCGGCATCTGCAGAAACCAACCTTGCTCTGTGATCTGTTTTATCACCTCGGCGGCGTCTTCCTGCGCCAGGGTTCGCTCAGGGGTTAGATCAAATTCCAACACCCTCTCGACCGGTGAGATCAGCTTCACCAAGGCTTCAGGTACCCGTGCCATATCTTCCTCTTCTGGCAAATAGAGGTAGGTCATATCTTTTTTATTACTGCGATAAACGGCGCATTTCATAGTCGTCTTCCTGCTCAGTTTTGACTGCAGCCGCAATTCTACTCAATTTAGCCCCAGAATTCGATTTTTTACTGGCCTCCCTCCATAATGACAGTTCAGAGTTGTTATTCTGAAAGCTAGCAGGAGCCCGGCTGTGAACAGAAATAAAAAACGTATCATCATCGCCGTTTCAGTTGCTGTCATCGGCATTTATCTGACCATGCTCTGGTCAAAACCCGAGCCTATTCAAGTCACCGTCAGCACGGTCGAACGCGGCATTGTTGAAGCCACCGTCGCCAACACCCGGGCCGGCACCGTTAAGGCCTGCCGCCGCGCCGGTCTATCCCCAGCCATTGGTGGCCAGATCACCCATTTACCGGTCAAGGAGGGTGACCAGGTTGAGGCCGGAGAACTATTGCTGGCACTCTGGAACGACGATCTTCAAGCACAAGTGATACTGGCAGAACAGGAGGCCCAGGCCACCCGAGCTAGGGCTGAAGCCAGTTGCATCCAGGCAGATATCGCCCAGCGCGAGGCACAACGCCTGCAACAGTTAAAGGCATCCGGTGCTGCCTCGGTGGAACTGATCGATCAGGCCGCCAGCCGAGCAAAATCCAGCCGCGCCGAGTGCGTCTCAGCCCGCGCCTCAGTCAACGTCAGCAAGGCACGCATGGACGTGGCCGGCGCCAACCTGGCCCGCACCCTGTTACTGGCCCCCTTCAGTGGCGTGGTGGCCGAGATCAATGGTGAGCTGAACGAATATGTCACTCCGTCCCCACCTGGCATCGCTACCCTGCCGGCCATCGATCTGATCGACTCCAGTTGCTTTTATGTTGCCGCCCCCATTGATGAAGTCGACGCCCCCAACATCAAGGTCGGTATGCCAGCCCGAATCAGCATGGATGCCTATAGCGCACAGCAGTTTCCCGCAACGGTCAGACGTATCGCTGATTACGTCCTGGATAGGGAAAAACAGGCACGCACAGTCGATATCGAGGTTGTATTCGACGACCCTCAACAAACACCAAGATTATTGGCAGGCTTTAGTGCTGACGCAGAAATCGTTCTCTCATCTCACCACAACAGCCTGCGCATTCCCACCCTGGCGGTCATGGAAGGCCCCAGAGTGATGCTTTACAACAGCGATGACGAGGCACTGCAGCTGCGTGATATCAAAATAGGAATTTCCAACTGGGATCACACCGAAGTGCTGGAGGGCTTGGAAGAAAATGAACAAGTGGTTACCTCGCTGGATCGGCCCGGAGTGGAAGACGGCGCCTATGCCGCAATTGAACAGAAGCAACAATGATTGAACTGGCAGGCATCAACCGCAACTTTGAGGTTGGCGAAGAGACCGTCCATGCCCTGCGTGACATCAACCTTAATATTGATGGCGGAGAATATATCTCCATCATGGGCCCTTCCGGCTCAGGCAAATCAACCCTGCTAAACATGCTTGGCCTGTTGGACCAGCCCAACAGCGGCGACTATCGTTTCAACGGTCAGGCCGTCAATCAATTAGCCGATGAAGAACAGGCCAAGGTCAGACGCGAGCACATTGGTTTTGTGTTTCAATTTTTTCATCTCATTACCCGCCTCAGTGCCGCTGACAATGTTGCTTTACCCCTGACCCTGGCGGGCATAGCGCCTGAGATCCGACACCAGAAGGCAGAGGTTGCCATGCAGGCACTGGGCATTGCTGACCGAGCCTCCCATCGGCCAGATCAACTCTCCGGTGGCCAGCGTCAGCGCGTCGCCATTGCCCGCGCCATGATCAGCGAACCACAACTGATCCTGGCCGATGAACCCACCGGCAATCTCGACCGTGCCTCGGGCGTTGATGTGATCGAAGCGCTAGAAACTCTCAATCAAAAAGGCATCACCCTGATCATCGTCACCCATGATCCCGAACTGGGGCAACGGGCCCGGCGACGCCTGAAGATGGATGACGGCCGCATAGTGGGAGACCACAGCCCATGATGCGGCTGGCGGATGTGTTCCGCTATAGCCTGCAAGCCATGCTTGGCCACCGTGGCCGCACCTTGCTGATACTGTTGGCAATGGCCATCGGCGTCGCTGCCGTGGTGGTGTTGACCGCGCTGGGCGAAGGTGCCCGACTCTATGTGCTGAAGCAATTCACCACCCTGGGCAGTCATCTGGTGATTGTCCTGCCCGGTCGTTCCGAAACCAGCGGTGGGCCACCGCCGATGCTGGGAGAAACCCCGCGTGACCTGACCCTGGATGATGCCCTGGCGCTGTATCAAAGTCATGCCATCGGCAAGGTAGCGCCGGTGGTAATCGGCTCAGCGCCGGTGTCATGGCAGGCCCGTGAACGTGAGGTGTTGGTGCTGGGCACCACCGCCGAGATGGAACAGGTCAGGCAACTGAAACTGGCACGGGGCAAGTTCATCAACAACAATGACCCACATCGTGGCACTGCCGTCTGTGTGATTGGCCACACCCTGCGCAAGGAGCTGTTTGGAAATCAACAGGCCCTGGGGCAATGGCTGCGCATCGGCGAACGGCGTTTCCGTGTCATCGGTGAACTGGCACAGCAGGGCCACTCGCTAGGCACCGACATCGGCGACCTGGTCATCATCCCTGTCGCTTCGGCCCAGGCCCTGTTCAATACCGAGTCACTGTTCAGGATTTTGATTCAGGCCAAAGGCCGCGATTCCATTACCCCCGCCATGCAGGCAGCTGAAGCCATCATCAGCAAACGCCATGACGGTGAGAACGACATTACCGTCATCACTCAGGACAGCATACTCGCCACCTTCGACCGCATCTTAACCGCCCTCACCTTCGCCGTGGCCGCCATAGCCGCCATCAGTCTGGCCGTGGCCGGCATCCTGATCATGAACGTGATGTTGATTGCCATCTCACAACGCACCGCCGAGATTGGTTTGTTAAAAGCATTGGGCGCGCCCGACATGGAAGTCATGTGGCTGTTTATCGCCGAGGCAGGGCTGTTATCACTTTGTGGAGGGCTAGCAGGTCTAGCGCTAGGCATGGGCAGCAACTTCCTGCTTGACCAGGCATTTGCTGATTTCAGCATCGTCGCCCCGGCCTGGGCCAGCCTCGGCGGACTCAGCATCGCACTGCTAACGGGAATACTGTTCGGATACATACCGGCCAAACGGGCGGCGCGCCTCAAACCGGTTGAGGCGCTGACACGACGCAGATAAATACTTATGCGATTTATTGACACAACAAAACTTTCATTCACTGCCATCAGCCACTACCCGATGCGCAGCGGCCTGACCGCCCTTGGCATCGCCATTGGCATTAGCGCCGTCATCCTGCTGACCTCAATCAGCACCGGGCTGCAGCGTTTTGTGCTGGCAGAGTTCACCCAGTTTGGCACCAACCTGATCGGCGTCATGCCGGGCAAGACAACAACGGCCGGTATTTCCGGCGCGGTGATCAGCAATATCCGTCCGCTAACGCTTGATGATGCCGATGCCTTACGCCAACTGCCTCAAGTCATCGACACGGTGGCGGTGACACAGGGCAGTGCCGCAGTCGAATACCAAAAGCACAGCCGTCATACCACCGTATTTGGTACCACCCATGCAGCGCCCAAGGTGTGGCAATTCAATGTCGCGCTGGGTAAGTTTCTGCCAGATGATGATCCCGTCACCGCCAGACCCTATGCAGTACTGGGCCACAAGCTATATAGCGAATTATTCAAAAATGTGAACCCGTTAGGCAAAAGCATCCGCGTTGGCGGCTATCGTTATCATGTTGTCGGGGTGATGGAGTCAAAAGGGCAATTGCTCGGTTTTGACTTGGATGATGCCATCTACATCCCGGCTGGCCGGGCCCTGGAGATGTTTAATCGAGACAGTCTGATGGAAATTGACCTGCTTTACACAGCCAATACAGATGCCAACAAACTCAGCCAGCGCATCCGCGACCTGCTACAGGCTCGCCACGGCAGTGAAGACTTCACCATTGTCACTCAAGAGCAAATGCTCAATACACTGGCCAATATCCTCGGCATACTGACCATGGCCATCGCGGCTATCGGTGGAATTTCTCTGCTGGTAGGAGGCATCGGCATACTCACCATCATGACCATTGCCGTCAATGAACGCAGCAATGAAATTGGCCTGCTACGCGCATTGGGCTCAAGCCAAACACAGATATCTTTTCTATTTTTAAGCGAAGCGCTCACCTTAAGCCTAATTGGTGGTGTAATTGGGCTAATCCTTGGTGTCACTGCTGCCGTAATACTAAATTGGGTAGTACCTGCTCTGCCGACAAGGCTTTCGCTAAACTACATTTTGTTGGCAGAGTTAATCGCTGTCTCAATCGGCCTGATAGCAGGGGTCGTACCAGCCCGCCGAGCGGCAAAACTTGACCCGGTCGAGGCATTAAGAGCAGAGTAGACTTAATAACGTATTTTGATTTTCAGGAGTGGATATGGACAGGTCTGAATTAGAAAGCAAACTTGAAGAACTGAAGAAAAAACAAACCGTTATTGAGCAAACATGGGAAAAAGCCGGCAACCGCGCCCTGCTTCAGTTTTTTGTAGAGATCATTCCCAAGGTGCTCAACTGCGAACGACTGAGTATTTTTATCCATGACCCGGTTGACGCCAACATCTGGGTTCAATCTGGCACGGGCGTCAAGGAGCGTCAGATCGAAGTGCCGCAAAAAGGCTCGGTGGTGGGGCGCGCCATTGAAACCGGCGATGCTGTTTTCGAAAAAGATATGCAACGTCAGATGGGACCCCACGATAACGTGGCACTAAAAACCGGCTATGTTACCTACAACACCCTCTGCATCCCCGTGCACGCGGTCACCAGCGATAAAATCATCGGTGCCATACAGGCCGTCAATAAAAGGGCCTCTTCAGAGTTTGATCAAGACGATCTGGAAGTCCTGAAAAAGATGGCGTTTAACATCCAGATGCACATGGAAAACATGTATCTACGCCAGGAGATGGCCAAGATATCGACCCAAATGAGCAGGCAGATCTTTTTGTTGGAAAAAAAACTACGCGAAGGATAACGTTCTATTTCTGCGGCAGGAAACGGTTCCTGCCTTGCTGCTTGGCCTTATAAAGCGCCTTATCGGCACGAACATAGACATCATCCACCTTGTCGCCCGCAGCAAACTCAGCAATGCCGCCGGAAATGGTGATGGGCACAGGTTGGCCATCGTAAACAAAGGCGCAGGATTCAACCCCCTTACGCAACTTCTCTGCCACAACCTCAGCCTGTTGCAAATTGGTTTCAGGCAGTAACACCACAAACTCCTCACCGCCAACACGAGCCAGGTAGTCTGTTTCACGAATATGGATATCCATGGATTTGGCAATCGCCATCAAGGCCCTATCACCCGCCTTATGACCATAGTTGTCATTAATCTTTTTGAAAAAATCAATATCACAGACCAATATGCTTAATGGGCTGTTATAGCGCTGCCAACGTGAAAACTCCTGCGCCACCTGTTTGTCGTAACCCAGGCGATTGGGCACATTGGTCAGCGGATCAGTCATTGCCTGAACACGTTCTTCTGCCAAACGAGCACGCAAACGCTCTGACTCACCCTCCATCTGCACCAAACGCTGATTAACTGACTTTAGTTGATGTTCAAGTTCCTCCTGGCGTTGCTCTTCCTGCTGTCGCTGATCAGCCAGGTGGTGGCGGATGTTTTCAATACTGCCCTGAATCGCCCCTTTCATCTGTACAACATCGGTGCCATCCAGAACTGTTTTTTCAATATCACTCACCTGCGCCTTAACCATCTCATCCAGATTGCGGCCACTCATCAATGAGGCCAGACGATTGCTCTCGGCACCCTCGACCATGTTATCAATCTCTTGCAGGCGCTCACCCAACTGCTTAAGAAACAGTTCAAGCTCTTCTTTCTCTTGTTCAATTTGTTTCCTGGTATCTGTCACCAGCGCCACCATGGCTTTAATGATGGCAGGTACCCCATCGGCCTTAAGCCCGGCAAGCAACTTGTCTCTCAGGGCTATAACTCGATCACCAAACTGCTCTGGAAATGACAGGCGTTCAAGAAAACTAAGCAATGTTGTTTCCAACATTCTTTCGTTAACTGCTGTGCTTGGCTTTTCTTCAATTATAGAGGTAGTGGAGCTAGGCCCCTGCTGCTTGTCAGCAGACCTATCTGTCACCGGTACTAATTCCTCAGCAGCAACTTTCGTAGCAGCTGCTTCCTTGTCACCAGAAAAAATCCTTTTCAGCCAGCCATCACCCGATTTTGAGTCTGTTTCTGTAGTGGCTGAAGCCGCACCAGCATTTTCCTGATAAAAAGCAGATACCACCAACTTAGCAAATTGTTTGCTCAACTGATCAAGCTGATCTTCAGCCGCCTTGCCCTTTAATGCTTTACGTAACTGCTTTACTGATGACCGACAGGAACGAGGAAAATCGATTGATTCGACAAGCCCCACCAGTAAATCAAGACCTGACTGCGATGACTTGCCAGCAGCTATATCGCTGCTTTTTTCATCCATTTTTTTAAGGTATTCTGAAATCTTGGCAATGATGTCATCCACGAAAGCACTCTTGGCCTGATCCTGCAGGGCGCGGCGCAGCTTGGTCAGCTGTACGTCCAAGCCCTCATCAATGCCAGTGGAAAGCAAGGCCAAACGGCTCAGCCCCCGACGCATGCTCTCATCAGTCAAATGCCAGGCACGTTCCTTTTCTTCCAGATCCTCCAGCGCCTCAAGATACTTGTATTTCCACTTCTCTTGCTCGCCATTACTGTTTGACATCCATGACTCCGCTTACCATTTCACAATTCTAATTCGCACAACAATCCATCACATAAATGGGTCTTATCAATAGCCCTTATATCGTCATGCGGGGCAATCTTCTTGAGCTAAATAAGTAGGGAGGCTCTGAACAAGTCTATGGCGCACCTCATGCGTGCTATTAGTCTTGAAAACATCCGCTACTGCATTGAAGATTGGCAAAGGTGAAGCCATTCAATGAATGGAAAAACGATAAGCTTAGAGCTGACCGTTGTGAAACATTAAGCTGGTTAATGCCTGATCACCAACACCATCAATACGAAAACGACTAATTCCAGCATTGGCAACACTAATGCGAAACATACTATCCAGCGGTGCGGCCAAGACATGACGCACCAGCATGCGGATCACGCCAGCATGAGCCACCACCAGCACATGCTTGCCGGCATAATCCTGTAACAAAACCTGCCAGGCCGCCGTGATGCGTTTTTCGAAATCGGCCAGGGCTTCAGCCCCTGGAGGGCAATAGCCGATGGGGTCATTATAAAAATTTTGTAATGCCTGCGGATTATGGGCAGAAATTTCGTCTTTGGTTTTTCCTTCCCATTCACCAAAACCGATTTCCATCAAGCGCTTATCAAGCGATACAGACAAACTGTGGCGCTGCCCCAACTCAGTTGCAAACGCTGCACAACGACTCAGCGGTGAACTGACAATAGCCTGCCATGGACAATGATCTGCCACGGCCTCACGCATCTGCCGCCAACCCTTTTCACTCAGGGGGTCATCAATCTGGCCACGATAGCGACCACTGCCACCGACGGGCTCGCCGTGACGAATCAGGTCAATAGTGGTTGTAAACTGCTTCATAAAACTGCTTCATCCCTGTTAATTATTTTCCAACTTCGGCACATCTGCTTGAGCGGGGCTAAGCCTTTTTTTAATCGCCTTGTGTAGCAAATGAGGTATCAACAAATGAAATGGCATCCGCAAATAATGAGAGCGAATATACAACAGCCATAATGCCAGCGGCGTAAAGGCATCATCACAACGGGGATGATGCGGTCTTAAGGCGCGAGCAAACAAGGCATCCATTAACCAGGCAAGAGGCTTTGGCGGCTTGCCAATGGCGATTACCGCCTTCAT
>Ga0316207_10000601_pt1 | contig 54577 bp, 47 predicted proteins | sample 6weekpyrite_MG_FD_204943 | JGI IMG/M metagenome (GOLD analysis project Ga0316207, IMG submission 204943) | Microbial mat bacterial communities from mineral coupon in-situ incubated in ocean water Damariscotta River, Maine, United States -... | ecosystem: Environmental > Aquatic > Marine >...
CTTTATATAAGGTGGTACTTTTGAATGACGATTACACGCCGATGGATTTCGTTATTCATATATTGGAGAGCTTTTTTGGAATGGGACGTGAGCAGGCAACTCAGGTGATGTTAGAGGTACACACACGTGGTGTAGGAGTTTGTGGTGTGTTTACCCGAGATGTTGCTGAGACCAAGGTTGCGCAGGTTAACGATTCATCCCGCGAAAATCAGCACCCGTTAAAGTGCACCATGGAAGAAGCATAGCTGATTGATTTAGTGACAGTGCCGGAGGTGGAGTCATGTTAAACAAAGAATTGGAATACACACTGAATAATGCATTTCGTGATGCTAGTGATAAGCATCATGAGTTTATGACGGTGGAACATCTTCTCTTGGCATTGGTTGATAACTCATCCGCTGCCAGTGTATTAAATGCATGTGGTGCTGATCTTAGCCAGCTTAAAAAAGAGCTGGCAGCTTTTCTGGATGAAACGACTCCCGTTCTGTCGACTGAGGATGGCAGAGAAACTCAGCCGACCTTAGGCTTTCAGCGTGTATTACAGCGTGCGGTGTTTCATGTTCAAAGTGCCGGCAAGGATGAAGTGATGGGCGCAAATGTACTGGTCGCAATTTTTGGTGAACCAGACTCCCAAGCCGTTTACCTGCTTAACTCACAGAATGTTTCACGTCTTGATGTAGTGAATTATATTTCTCATGGCATTTCCAAAGTGTCTGGAGATGAAGAGGGTGATAATTTTAATCAGCCTGAAGCGGAAGAGGCTGATGGCACTTCTCCGTCCAAGTCACCACTTGAACAGTTTGCAACTAATCTGAATGAGCGCGCTAAGTTAGGCAAGATTGACCCGCTAATCGGTCGTGATCATGAGGTTGAGCGTACGGTTCAGGTTTTATGTCGTCGCCGTAAGAACAACCCTTTGTTTGTTGGTGAGGCAGGTGTGGGTAAAACTGCCTTGGCTGAAGGTTTGGCAAAACGTATTGTTGATGGTGAGGTGCCGGAGGTTTTGGCTGATAGCACCATATATTCTCTAGATATGGGTGCCTTGCTTGCTGGTACGAAATACCGTGGTGATTTTGAAAAACGACTTAAAGCAGTATTGGCAGATCTGGCTAAAAATCCACATAACGTCCTTTTTGTTGATGAGATTCATACCATTATCGGTGCCGGGGCAGCATCCGGCGGAGTGATGGATGCGTCTAACTTGCTCAAACCAGCTCTGGCGTCCGGTGATTTGAAATGTGTAGGCTCAACTACTTATCAGGAGTATCGCGGTATTTTTGAGAAAGACCGCGCCTTGGCACGTCGTTTTCAAAAGATTGATGTGCCTGAGCCGACTGTTGATGAGGCAACCCAGATATTGATGGGGCTAAAATCCCGTTTTGAGGAGCATCACGAAGTTAAATATACCCGTCAGGCAATCAGGCTGGCTGTTGAGTTGGCCGATCGTTATATTAACGACCGACATTTGCCTGACAAAGCCATTGATGTGATTGATGAGGCTGGGGCAAAACAACGTATGTCTCCTGCATCCAAGCGCAAAAAAACCATTGGTGTAAAAGATATTGAGAAGATTGTCGCTAAGATTGCGCGTATTCCTGAGATGCGGATTGGTAATTCTGATCGTGAAAAGTTAAGTACGCTTGAGCGTGATTTGAAGATGGTCGTATTTGGTCAGGATGCTGCAATTGAGTCACTTTCTACTGCAATCAAGCTGTCTCGCTCTGGTCTTGGTCAAGAAGAAAAGCCAATTGGTTCATTCTTGTTTGCCGGCCCTACTGGGGTAGGTAAGACTGAAGTAACACGTCAGCTTTCCAAAGTGATGGGAATCGAATTGATTCGCTTTGATATGTCTGAGTATATGGAGCGCCATGCAGTGTCACGACTGATTGGTGCACCACCGGGTTACGTTGGTTATGACCAGGGTGGTTTACTGACTGATGCCATCAATAAGACTCCGCATGCAGTTTTGTTGTTGGATGAAATTGAAAAGGCTCATCCAGATGTTTTCAACTTACTGTTGCAAGTGATGGATCACGGTACTTTAACGGATAATAATGGTCGAGAGGCGGATTTTCGTAACGTCATTATTGTGATGACCACAAATGCCGGCGCGGAACAGATGAGTCGTCCTTCGATTGGTTTCACCAGTAAGAACACCACTGGCGATAGTCTGGAGGCAATTAAACGTGCCTTTACACCTGAGTTCCGCAATCGTCTCGATGCTGTGGTTGAATTCCAGGGGCTGGATCGTAAGACTATTGGTCACGTGGTGGATAAGTTCATCATCGAACTTGAGACTCAGCTCGAAGCCAAGAATGTTACCGTTGAAGTGAGTTCAGAAGCGCGTGAGTGGTTGGCTGAGAATGGCTTTGATCCTGCAATGGGTGCTCGACCTATGACGCGTACCATCAAGGAGCATATTAAGAAACCTCTGGCCGAGGAGTTGCTGTTTGGTGAGTTGGCCAGTGGTGGTCATGTTCGCGTCACCTTGAGGGGCGGCGAACTAAGCTTTGAGATGGAAGCCACTAATAAGAGCCCTGCCTCTGTTTGAGCGTGCTCTTGAACTGAAAATCTGATTTAGCGAGCGCGGTAAGAGATGCGGCCTTTGCTCAGGTCGTAAGGGGTTAGTTGAACAGTTACTTTGTCGCCAGTCAGGATGCGAATGTAGTGTTTACGCATTTTTCCTGAGATGTGGGCAGTGACAACGTGGCCGTTTTCCAACTCGACTCGAAACATGGTGTTTGGTAGGGTCTCAGTGACCGTCCCTTCCATTTCAATTGCTTCTTCTTTTGCCATGCGAGGTTTCGAACTCCAGTTCATTTATAAATCAGGCGCATATTTTGCCCTAATTTGCTCTGTAGCGCAAAGGGATATCCAAAGATAACTCTTTAAATAGGGTTTATCTGCTGCCAATTATCATCAATATAGCCTTCGCACGGGGTAAATCGAGTTTTATATCGCATTTTGTCACAGGCTTCTATCCAATATCCTAGAAACACCCAGGCTAGGTTGAGGCTGCGGGCATGCTCAATCATCCAGAGAATGGTGAATGTTCCTAGGCCTCGGTGTGTCTGGCTCGGGTCAAAGAAGGTATAGACAGCTGATAGACCATTGGGTGTGTGATCAACAACAGAAACGGCTAGTAATTTGTCATGAAGCCTGAATTCGTGAAATTGTGTGTTTACACCGGGGGTGGTCAGGAAGCCTATATAGTCAGCTGGAATGGGATTGCTCATGTCGCTGTCAGCATGTCGAGCTGCAAGGTAGTTGCGGTAAAGCTCAAACTGTTCTTTATCGAATTTAGCAGCTGACGATGAATGGGATAAGTCTTGGTTTTGGCGAAAACACCGGCGTTGACTTCGATTTGGGTTGAATTTTTTTACGGGCACCCTGATTGAAATGCAGGCCTGGCAGGCCAGACAATTTGGGCGGTAAATATTCCCACCGCTGCGTCGAAAGCCTAGGTCAAGTAATCCACCAAGCAGCGTGTCATTTAATTCCAGGCCAGGATCAATGATCAGGTTTGTAGCGCTTTGTTCAGGCAGATAACTGCACTCAAACGGCGGGGTGGCGAAACAGCGGATTGAATTGTTGTTTGTATGCTTCATGGGGTGTGTAGTCGGCGGGCCAATTTATAGGGGAGTGAAGTTCTCATCAAACCGCCATCTCTGATTTTTGCCTGGCTGTTGAATAGCTTGCTGTAAAAGCTGTATGAACTGTGTTCGTTCAATATCCATGGCGCCAAGACTTTCAAGATGTTCAGAACTGACTTGGCAATCAATAAGTTTGAATTGCCAGGCTTGTAGCTGTCTTGTGAGATAAACGAATGCCACTTTCGAGGCATTGCTGGCACGACTAAACATGGATTCTCCAAAGAAGGCCTGACCTATACTCAGACCGTATAATCCACCCACGAGCTCATCATCAAGCCAGGCTTCTACGGAATGGGCAACACCCATTTCATGCAGTCGAAGGTAGGCGTTATGCATGTCTGCAGTAATCCAGGTATCTGCTTGCTGTGGCCGTGGTGCTGCACAGGCTTGCATGACATCAGCAAAAGCTTTGTCTAGCGTGATTTTGTAGCTGTTGCGTCGAATCGCTTTGCCTAGACTGCGACTAACGTGAAGTTGATCTGGAAATAATACTGCCCTGGGATTTGGTGACCACCATAGAATTGGCTGATCATGATTAAACCAGGGGAAAATGCCAAGTCCATAGGCCTTGATGAGCCGCTCTGGTGAAAGGTCACCACCCACTGCCAGCAGTCCATTGGGTTCATTCAGTGCCAGTTCGACCGGAGGGAAATTCAGCTCAGGGTCTGGTTCGTTTATCCAAAATGGACCTATTGTCACTGTGTTTGATTGTTATAGGTTATTGGCAAATAGAGAGAGTGCAGGGCTACGGCTAATAAAACTTCGCCAGGCATTGCCTGGCGAAGTTAAAGAGGCTTAGTTGCTGCCGACTTCGTCAATTGCCCCAGCAATTTCATATTCACCACTATCAGTTGCAATAGCGCGAATTACTTTAATTGTCATTGCCAGAGGTGGAGTAATATCAATGCCGGGCTCCATGTGAACCTCCAGCAAATCACCTTCATTTACTTGTTGTTTTGACGTGAAACTAATGCCCGTTGCGCTGAGGTCATTGGAAGTGGCTTCATAGACGTCATTCTTGCCACAGATTTTGAATGTCATTTTTGATTTAACATCCATGCGCAGAAACCCACGCTGGTCACTTTTCCCTACAATCATAGACTCTATCACCGAATTGGAATTGTTTTCTTTGGAGAAGAACGAATCAAACGCCATATTATCCCTCGCTTGCTAACTTAGCTTTCCAGAAAACGCTCGACATCCAGGGCAGCCATACAGCCGGCACCGGCGGAAGTAATTGCCTGACGATAGATGTGGTCAGCCACATCTCCGGCAGCAAAAACACCATCGACACTGGTAGCAGTGGCATTGCCTTCACTTCCGCCGTGCACCTTGATATAGCCATTTTGCATCTCCAGCTGGCCATCAAAGATCCCTGTATTGGGTTGATGACCGATGGCGATGAAAACGCCCTGTACCTGCACGTCCTTAGTGCTTCCATCTTCCATACCCTTAATTCGAAGACCGGTGACTCCCATGTCGTCGCCCAGAACTTCATCGAGAGTTTGTTTCCACTCAATAGTGACGTTGCCGTCTTTTGCTTTGGCTTCAAGCTGATCAGACAGAATTTTTTCAGAACTGAATGAGTCACGGCGGTGAACGATAGTCACATGAGAGGCGATGTTTGATAGATAAAGTGCTTCTTCAACCGCTGTGTTGCCACCACCAATTACGGCAACGGGCTGGTTACGATAGAAAAACCCATCACAAGTGGCGCAGGCAGACACGCCTTTGCCTTTGAAGGCTTCTTCGGATTCCAGTCCTAGATATTTAGCAGAGGCGCCTGTGGCGATGATTAGGGCGTCACAGGTATAGGTGCCAGCATCGCCTTTGAGGGTGAAAGGGCGTTTGCTCAAGTCGGCTTCGTTGATGTGGTCGAAGACGATCTCTGTGTTGAAGCGTTCGGCATGTTTCTGCATGCGATCCATAAGTTCAGGCCCCTGAACACCCTCATTGTCGCCAGGCCAGTTATCAACCTCGGTAGTAGTGGTAAGTTGGCCGCCTTGCTGGATTCCGGTAATTATCACAGGATCGAGGTTTGCACGTGCTGCATAGACTGCTGCAGTATAACCAGCTGGGCCAGAACCCAGGATTAAGAGTTTACAGTGCTTGGTTTCACTCATGGTTCTTCTCCAGAAATCCTTAATGTTGTGTGATACAGTATATCCAGTGTTTTTGAGGGGGTCGAGAGCCTATATGTTGTGGTTTGGCGACTATCAACCTGATTGAGAACATCATAGGTGATGTCGCCGTTGGGGTAAAGGGGATGTCTGCTTTACTTGCTTAACAAATAGTCACACGCATATAACGAGCATTCGCTTGATGTTGTGTCTATAATCTCCTGAATATATAAATATTTTTGTGTTTTTTTAATGCTTAGACAGGTGGTTTTCAGTTGGGACAGGCTGTAAAAAAGGATAAGCCGGGCGCGGCCAATAATCATGCGGCCAAGGGCTTGCGCGAAGGGGCGCTATTTGTGTTTGGTGCTATTGCCTTGTATTTGGCAGTTTCGCTGGGCAGTTACACTCAGACCGACCCAGGCTGGTCCCACAGCGGTGTCGTGAGTGTGGTTGAAAATACCGGTGGCGTTGCCGGCGCCTGGTTTGCTGATGTATTCCTCTATCTGTTTGGTTACTTCTCTTATTTATTCCCCATCATGGTTGCCTATAGCGGCTGGTTGTTGTTCAAGGGCCGCAAGCCTGATGAAGCAGTGCCGATGGTTGAGTTTGGTCTGCGTAGCGGTGGCTTTATCCTGACGGTTACCGCAGGCTGTGGTCTGGCTACACTTCATTTTGGTTCGCCAACGGAATTGCCGCTTAATGCTGGTGGTATTCTTGGAGATGTCATTGGCAGTGGCCTTGTTGCGCCGTTTAGCTTTCTTGGCGCGACGTTGTTTCTGTTGGCCCTGTTTCTCACTGGTGTGACGCTGTTTACCGGTCTTTCCTGGCTGTGGTTGATGGATGTAGTTGGTCGTCTGAGTCTGGATTTTGCATCGTTAACTCGCAGTTGGGTTAGTGTAATGCGTGAAAAGTGGGCTGCCCACAAACTTAAAAAAGAGCGTCAGGTTGTGGTTAAGGCTGAGGCCAAGAAGGTTGAAAAACGTAAGCCATTGCGTATCGAGCCGGTGATTAAAAAAGTTGAAGTGAGCAAACGGGTCGAGCAGGAGCGTCAGCAAAAACTGTTCGATGGTGACAGCGTTGACGGTTTGCCTCCCTTGGCGATTCTTGATGAAGCTCAGCAGAGTGGCAAGGCCTTGTCTAAAGAGGCTTTAGAGGCTGTTTCCAGGCAGGTAGAGCTGAAACTGATGGACTTTGGAGTCGAGGTCGAAGTGATGGCCGTTCATCCTGGCCCAGTGATCACCCGTTTCGAGATGATGCCGGGTGTCGGCGTTAAGGCCAGCAGAATCACCAACCTGTCCAAGGACCTGGCTCGTTCCCTGTCGGTTATCAGTGTGCGAGTGGTGGAGGTGATTCCAGGCAAGCCTGTCGTTGGCCTAGAGATACCCAATGAACATCGCGAAACGGTAAGGATGAGCGAGATTGTTCAATCTAAAGCTTACGATTCGTCTCATTCACCCTTAACGCTGGCCTTGGGTAAAGATATCGCCGGTCACCCTGTGGTGACTGATCTGGCCAAGATGCCGCATCTGTTGGTGGCGGGGACTACCGGCTCTGGTAAGTCAGTCGCTGTGAATGCCATGATTCTGAGCATGTTGTTTAAGGCCAAACCTGATCAGCTGCGCTTGATCATGATCGACCCCAAGATGCTAGAGCTTTCTATTTATGAAGGCATTCCTCATCTATTGACGCCGGTGGTCACTGACATGAAAGATGCTGCCAACGCCTTGCGCTGGTGTGTAGCTGAGATGGATCGACGTTATAAGTTGATGGCGGCGATGGGGGTAAGAAACATCGCTGGTTACAACAAGAAGGTCAAAGACGCCATTGATGCCGGTGAACCGATTCCTGATCCATTTTATGAGCTGATGTCGCCTGATGATGTGCCACCGATCCTCGAGCCCTTGCCATTCATCGTTGTGGTTGTTGATGAGCTGGCTGACATGATGATGGTGGTGGGTAAGAAGGTCGAAGAGCTGATTGCCCGTCTAGCGCAAAAGGCACGTGCCTCGGGTGTTCACCTGTTGTTGGCGACTCAGCGCCCTTCGGTGGATGTGTTAACCGGGCTGATCAAGGCTAATATCCCTAGCCGTATCGCCTTTCAGGTGTCGTCAAAGATTGATTCTCGTACCGTGCTTGATCAGGGTGGCGCCGAACAACTGTTGGGGCATGGTGACATGCTTTACCAGCCGGCTGGCACCAGCATTCCTACCCGTGTTCATGGCGCCTTTGTTGCTGATCACGAGGTTCACAATGTGGTCGATTCGCTTAAAAAACTGGGTGAGCCAAATTACATCGACGAGATTCTCGAAGGCCCTTCATTGGATTGTGGCGATTCCATGGGTATGGATGGCGGCGACGAGTCTGATGAGCTTTATGATAAAGCGGTGCAGATTGTTACTGAATCTCGCCGGGCCTCGGTCTCAGGTATCCAGCGCCGGCTCAAAATTGGTTACAACCGTGCCGCGCGCATGGTTGAGGATATGGAGCGTGCCGGTGTGGTCAGTGAGATGCAGTCGAATGGCTCGCGCGAAGTGCTGGCACCACCACCAGTCAAAGGTTAACAATGTTATTTAAGAATGTTTTGTTGTTGCTTGCTGCGCTGTGTCTACCTGCTGTGGCGGTGGCCAAGAATATTTCCGGGCCAGAAAATGAGTTGCGAACCTTCTTTAGCAACATGCAAAGCCTCAAGGCCGATTTTAGCCAGCGGGTGTTTGGTCCTCGTCAGGAACTATTACAGGATTCAAGTGGCCAGGTCATCATTCAACGCCCCGGTAAATTCCGCTGGGACTACAACAAACCTTTTGTGCAGCACATCGTCGCTGATGGCGAGAAGTTATGGCTTTTTGATGTCGATCTTGAACAGATCAGTATCAAGCCGCAGAGTGCCGCCATGGCCAGTAGCCCTGCCAGTCTGTTGAGCGATGCATCTCAGCTTGATAAACAGTTCGACGTGTTGGCTGTCTTGCGCCAGGATCGCAATTGGTTTGAATTGATTCCGAAACAAAGCGATAGCGGTTTTGAGGCGTTGTTTATCCTATTGGAAGAGGGGGTGATCAGTCAGATGGAATTGAAAGACAGCTTTGGTCAATTTACTCGGCTGCGGTTTGAAAATGTCCAGCTAAACAAACAATATGGCGCAGATACCTTTCGTCTAAAGATCCCTGAGGGTGTAGACGTCATCGACGAAACTGTGGCGCAATAGTGAAAGATCTTCTTGATCAACAGGTCGCCAGCGGTTGGCAACCTCTGGCTGACCGCATGCGGCCACAATCTCTGGAAGAATATATCGGCCAGGATCACCTGCTTGGTCCAGGTAAACCCCTGCGAAAGGCCATCGAATCCAATCGCCTGCACTCGATGATCTTCTGGGGACCGCCCGGCACTGGCAAGACTACCCTGGCGCGAATGTTGGCTAGTCATGCAAATGCCGAGTTTCTGAGTATTTCAGCAGTGTTGGGTGGGGTGAAAGAGATTCGCGCCGCAGTGGAAAAGGCACAGTACGCCCGTGATGTCAGCGGCCGACCGACGGTGCTGTTCGTCGATGAGGTGCATCGTTTTAACAAGGCGCAACAAGACGCCTTCCTGCCTTATGTCGAGGACGGTACCTTTACCTTCATTGGTGCCACCACCGAGAATCCATCGTTTGAATTGAATAACGCCTTGCTGTCGCGTGCCCGTGTCTATGTGCTGCGTAGCCTTAGTATCGAGGCGATTCGCAGCATCATTGATCACGCCCTTGCAGATCAAAGCCGCGGCATCGACAAACCGATGCAGATGGCTGAGGAATTGCGTGACCGCCTGGCAGAGGTGGCCGATGGCGATGCTCGTCGGGCATTGAATTTTCTCGAGATTATGGCTGACCTGGCTGAGGATGAAATCAGCGAAGACTTGCTTAATGAGGTCTTGCAGGGTGGCGCACCGCGTCGTTTCGATAAAGGTGGTGAGGCCTTTTACGATCAGATCTCGGCATTGCATAAATCGGTGCGAGGCTCTAACCCCGATGCGGCCTTGTACTGGTTTGTGCGCATGATCGACGGTGGTTGTGATCCGCTCTACATCGGCCGGCGGGTGGTGCGTATGGCCAGTGAGGATATTGGCAACGCCGATCCTCGGGCGTTGGGGATTTGTCTTAATGCCTGGGATGTACAGGAACGCCTCGGTAGCCCGGAAGGGGAGCTGGCCATCGCCCAGGCGATTATTTATCTCGCCTGCGCGCCGAAGAGTAATGCCGTCTACATGGCTTTCAATAATGCCATGAGCGATGTCAAGCAACATGGCTCCTACGAGGTTCCTATCCACCTGCGAAATGCACCAACCAAACTGATGAAAGAACTGGGTTATGGCAAGGCCTATCGCTATGCCCATGACGAGCCCGAGGCCTATGCCGCTGGTGAAGACTATTTTCCTGAAGATATGCCGGAACGAAACTATTACCAGCCAAGCCCGCGTGGGTTGGAGGGCAAGATTGGCGACAAGCTGGCCCATCTGCGCAGCCTCGATGCCAAGGCCCGACGTAAACAGTGAATCAGGTATAATCCCGCATATGTATTGTGAGACTGATTAAGGGTTGATGAATTGAAACTGGTGATAGCCATAGCCGCCGGTGGCGCCACCGGAGCCGTATTACGCTTTTGGGTTTCTGGTCAGGTCTATGCCTGGTTGGGGCGTGGTTTTCCCTACGGCACCCTGACGGTCAATGTGTTTGGTTCACTTTTGATGGGGCTGTTGTCGGTATTGCTGATTGAACGCCTTAGCCTCGGACCGGAATGGCGTGCTGCGATCTTGGTTGGCTTGCTGGGTGGTTTTACCACCTTCTCAACCTTTTCCATCGAGACCTTGAACCTGGTAGAGGCGGGTGCCTATGGCAAGGCATTGCTTAATACTATTGTCAGCGTGTTGTTGTGTGTTTCAGCAGCCTGGGTTGGTGTTATAGCAGGGAGGCAGATATGAAGATGATCGAAGTGACCATGGTGCGTATCTATTTGAGTGAGAAGAGCGGCCAGTTGGATAATCTGGTCAAGCGCCTGCATGACTGGGAAAAGGTCCGTGGCCTCTCTGTTTTCCGGGGCATTACTGGTTATGGTGAAAATGGTGAGATGCATACTGCCTCATTCTCTGACCTGTCTTTGGACTTACCCTTGGTGGTGGAGTTTTTTGACGAGCCGAGCAAGATTGACAAGATACTCGAACATTTGCATAACACAGTAAAACCGCGCCACATGGTCAAATGGTCGGCGTGGGTCAACGAATAATAATTAATAATTAAGAAGTAAGTAAAAGATAAGGAAACAACATGCTTGACCCCCGTTTAGTTAGAAACGAATTGGATTACGTGGTTGCGCAATTGGCGCGGCGTGGTTTTGAACTTGATGCGGCACGGATTGCTGAGCTTGAAGTCCAGCGTAAAGAGATTCAAGTCCGCACCCAGAAGTTGCAGGCTGAGCGAAATGCCAGTTCGAAATCCATCGGTCAGGCCAAAGCCAAGGGTGAGGATATTGCACCGCTGTTGGCCGAGGTGGGTAAATTGGGTGATGATTTGAAAGCGGCTGAGCAGGAGTTGGGTCAGCTTCAATCTGAGCTTGAAGCAATCATGCTGGGTATGCCAAATATCCCTCATGAATCAACACCAGATGGCAAGTCAGAAGAAGACAATGTTGAGATCCGTTCTTGGGGTGAGCCTACTTGTTTTGATTTTGATGTGAAAGACCATGTTGATGTCGGTGAGGCGATCGGCGAATTAGATTTTGACACTGCAGCCAAGCTTACCGGTTCTCGTTTTGCTGTGATGTCAGGTGGAATCGCGCGTATGCATCGTGCCCTGATTCAATTCATGCTTGACCTGCATAGCTCTGAGCATGGTTATACCGAGACCTATGTACCTTACATGGTCAACAAGGACAGCCTGCGTGGCACGGGTCAGTTGCCCAAGTTTGAAGAGGATCTGTTCAAGCTTAATGGTGAACAGGAGTATTACCTGATTCCCACCGCTGAGGTGCCAGTCACCAATATTGTTCGTGATGAGATCATTGAATCTGACTACATGCCACGTCGTTTTGTTTGTCATACGCCATGTTTCCGCAGTGAGGCCGGTTCGTATGGTCGTGATACCCGAGGCATGATCCGTCAGCATCAATTTGAAAAGGTTGAGCTGGTTCAGGTGGTCAAAGCAGGGGACTCACATCAAGCCCTGGAAGAGTTAACCAGCCATGCAGAAACTGTATTGCAAAAACTGGGACTGCCATATCGTGTTATGGCGCTTTGTACAGGTGATATCGGTTTTTCCAGCGCCAAGACCTATGACCTGGAAGTCTGGTTGCCAGCACAAAATACCTATAGAGAAATCTCTTCCTGTTCCAACTTTGAAGACTTTCAGGCCCGCCGCCTGCAGGCGCGTTGGCGTAATCCGGAAACCGGCAAACCTGAGCTGGTGCATACCGTGAATGGTTCTGGCTTGGCGGTTGGCCGTACCCTGGTGGCAATTCTGGAGAATTATCAGCAGGCCGATGGCAGCGTCAAGATCCCGGAGGCATTGCTGCCTTACATGGGCGGCCTGACTACTATTTCTAAGGTTTAAGCGGGCGTGGATTATTTACCGATATTTGTCGATCTTAAAGACCGGCTAGTGCTGGTTGTTGGTGGTGGTGATGTCGCTGCACGCAAGGTCAGTTTGCTGTTACGGGCCAGGGCCAAAGTGCGGGTTGTCTCGCCAGAGCTGTCTGCCCCCTTGCAGAGCCAGAGTGATGCTGGCCGGGTAGAGCATATTGCTGCCAGTTATGATGATAGCCATGCGACGGCTGTTGCTCTGATTATTGCTGCCACCAATGATATGGCGGTTAATCGCCAGGTCTATGAGGCAGCTAAACAACGCGGTGTACCGGTAAACGTTGCCGATGCGCCTGAACTGTGTACCTTTATCCTGCCATCCATCATTGACCGTTCGCCGGTGGTGGTGGCTGTTTCTACTGGTGGTGCCTCACCGACCTTGGGGCGTCTGTTGCGTGCCCGTTTGGAAACCATGATTCCGCATAGTTACGGTCGTTTGGCAGAGATGGCGCGACGGTTTCGTGAACCGGTAAAAAGGCGTTTCAAAACCATGTCGCAGCGACGCCATTTTTGGGAGGACATCATCGAAGGCCCAGTGGCCGAGATGGTCTATTCCAATCGTGATGAACAGGCCGAGCGGGCCTTGCAGAAGGCAATTGAACAGGCCGATAGCGATAAATTATCCAAGGGCGAAGTCTACCTGGTCGGTGCCGGTCCGGGTGATCCAGACCTGCTGACCTTTCGCGCCCTGCGCCTGATGCAGCTGGCCGATGTGGTGCTTTATGATCGCCTGGTGTCGCCACAGATTCTTGATCTGGTTCGACGAGAGGCCGAGCAGATCTATGTTGGTAAAAAACGCGCCTATCACGCAGTGAGACAGGAAGAGATCAATCAGCTGTTAGTAGATTTAGCCAAACAGGGCAAGCGGGTGTTGCGATTGAAAGGCGGTGACCCATTTATCTTTGGCCGAGGTGGCGAAGAGATCTCTGGTCTTGCCGATGAAGGTATTTCATTTCAGGTGGTGCCAGGTGTCACCGCGGCAGCGGGTTGTGCCAGTTATGCCGGTATTCCGCTGACTCATCGTGACTACGCCCAGTCGGTGATGTTTGTTACCGGTCAGTTAAAGGATGGCAGCGTCGACCTGCAATGGCAGGCATTGGCTCAACCTCGTCAGACTGTGGTGGTTTATATGGGGCTGGCAGGGATGGAGATAATCTGCAATAAGCTGATCGAACATGGTGTGTCAGCGGATATGCCGGCAGCTCTGGTGCAGCAGGGCACGACTGTTTCACAGCGCGTTTTTACTGGCAACCTTAGTAATCTTTCGCAACTAGTAAGCGAGCACGAAGTGCATGCGCCAACCTTGTTAATCATCGGTGAGGTGGTGCAGTTGCATGAACGCTTTGGTTGGTATAAACCAACTGCCTGATTTGGAGGATACTGTGGACAGTTTTCATGCGGTGATCGATTTCTGGTTTAACGAGATTGATAACAAACAATGGTTTGTTAAAGACCTTCAATTCGACCAGCTGATTATTGAGCGGTTTTCAGATCTACATGCCAAGGCTATTTGCTGCGAATTGTATTTATGGCGTCAACAGCCATTAGGCCGCCTTGCCGAGATCATTGTTCTGGATCAGTTTTCCCGCAATATGTTTCGTGACAAAGCAGAGGCCTTTGCCTCTGATGCACTGGCGTTGGTCTTGGCACAGGAGGCTATTAGCCATGGAGCAGGCAAGCAACTATCACCGCTGCAGCAGGCATTTCTCTACATGCCCTTTATGCACAGTGAGTCAAAGCTGATCCACAATATTGCGGTTGAATTATTCTCTGCACCGGGCTTGGAGGACAATCATAAATTCGAATTAAAGCATAAAGAAATTATTGACCGATTCGGTCGATACCCCCATCGCAATGTCATTTTGGGGCGCCAGTCGTCCAAAGATGAGGTTGAGTTTCTTAAACAGCCCAACTCAGGCTTTTAACCTGTTTAGGGCAGCTGCTGTTTACTGTAGCTCACGATTACAGCAATTTAACCGCAGTTTACACGCAGTCACATTGCTGTTTTAAGTTGTTGTTGTAGGTGTCGTTATATCTAAAATGAAACATTTGAATCAACATGCAATGTCCTCTGTGATCGCCAAACGGTCCGCGTCTGTTGTTTTTTTAAGTCTTGCTCTCGCTGCTTGTGGTAGTGACGATAAAAACTCAAACTCAGCAACTATTTCTCCAGTTGCATTGAATGATACCGGTGTAACCTTATGCGCAGACCAGCTTGATGAAGGGCAGGACTGTGCAACCACGTCGTCTACCCATCCACAACAGGATGCTGATCTGGGCAGAGATGTGACTAGCAATGCTGCTAGTGATGGAACTGCGGGATTCAGTTTTACCAAGATAGGCTCAAACTGTGTTCAGGATGAAATAACTAAGCTGGTTTGGGAGCTGAAAACCGCTGATACCTCTGACCTAAGAGCAAACACTAATACCTATAGCTGGTATGACTCAAGCCGATCCAATGCGAGTGACGACACTGGTCTTGAGAATGGAGGAACCTGTTCTGAACTTGCTAGCTGTGACACAGAAGCCTATGTTGCTGCAATCAATCAATCTGCTCTGTGCGGATTTATCGATTGGCGGTTGCCAAGCCGGGCAGAACTGCAATCAATAGTGGATTACAGTCAAGATGAGCCTGGGCCTATGGTTGATGGTAATTTTTTCTCTAATGCTCACAATACTGATAATGTCCATGGCCTGCATAGAGATTGGTACTGGACTTCACAAACGGCAGCAGGTTATGCCAAATATGCCTGGGCAATGAGTTTTAATACTGGTGGTGATACGCAAATGGCAAAACACACCCCACAGCTTATCAGGCTAGTGAGAGGTGGTTCGCAATGAATAGTTTGAGTTTTTATTTGTCTGGACTGGTTGTAGCAGTTACTTTTTCAACGACTGTTTTTGCCGAGCAAGTCTGTGATAGCACTGTTGCGCAGACTACGCCCACATCTGCATTTACCGTCAATGGTGATAGCACTGTCAGTGATAATTTTACCGGCCTGGTGTGGATGCCCTGTGTCCAGGGCTTGAGTGGAAGTTCTTGCGCCACGGGCACAGTACAAACGTATACATGGCAAACGGCCTTGCAGGCCGTGGAAGCAGTTAATGCTGATGCGACTATGAATTATGGTTTTAGCGATTGGCGCCTGCCGAATATCAAGGAGCTTGCCACAATCACAGAGCTGCAGTGTCATTCACCGGCGGCCAATCTAACAGTGTTTCCGGCCACACCAATGATCGCTAACTATAATACTGCAGATCCACAGCAAGTGACTGTTTATGACTCTTTGTTGTGGTCGTCCACACCATCCTCAATATATAACTCGGCAGCGCCATCCACCGGTCGTTCTTTGGCATGGGGTATAAATTTTATTGATGGTGGTATTGTTAGGGCGGACAAAAACAGCAGCGCTTATATTCGCATGGTCAGGAACTAACCCTAAGCCATAATTGGCCTGTAAAGCTGGTTAATCTTCCTTTGTTCATATCTATTAGCGCAGATCTGTTGATGATTGGCAGGTGTTGTAACTGTTTGAAGTTTTTATTTACAACAGAACATTATTCTGAAATATAAATAGTTCATATTCGTCTAAGTATCCGATTAAATCTGTCGATACAGAGAATGCTCTGCGAGAGTAGGAATCAATTTAAATCTATTTGTGTAGCTGGAAGGACAAATATGGAAACTGCAATAGTGACTGTCATTAGTGGTGTTATCGTTGCGGGCGCGGGGCTGGTGTTTGACACGCGGCGACAGAAAGCGCGGATTAAAGAAGTCAGATCATTTCTTACGACTGATATTGGTTTCGACCTTAAACGTTCAATTGGCCTTTATGACACATTGTTAAAAGAGTGGCAATTGGCAGACCCAGATTGGCTTGCCACCTTGCAGCAGTTGCAGGAGTCAAACCCTACCTATTGTAAGAACCAGGAATGGATGGGATTGTTCGATCAGTTAGGCAGCAAAATACAGATTTGTGACTACTATGCTTCTTCGACTGAGTTGTTTGATCGTATCGAGCAGCTTTATACGGAACTACATTCTGTGATTGAGGGTGATATTGATCAGACTGTATTTGAGTCGGCAAAAACGGATTTGAATGATGCCATTGCCCAGCTTGGTGACTGCCGAGAGCAGGCGCTGGATTTGCTGCAAGCGCTTGGTATAGACGTGGGCGAGACGGTCCAGGCGGCATAAAAGTGGTTCAGCCTGTTTAGAGGAGAGGGCTGCTAGTGGTTAATCATATTGTAGAGCAGGCTGATCTCTTCAGGCCAAATGTCTGGATTGACCGTTTCCAGCACCATGGGGATGTCATCAAAACGTGCATCGTTCATGATGTAGCGAAAACACTCCAGTCCAATCTTGCCTTTGCCCAGGCTTTCATGGCGGTCGACACGCGCACCTAACTCAGGTTTTGAATCATTCAAGTGCATGCCGCGCAGATATTTAAAGCCAACAATCTTTTCAAATTCAGTAAAGGTCTTGTCACAGGCATCAATTGTGCGCAGGTCATAACCGGCGGTAAAGCTGTGGCAGGTATCAATACAAATGCCAACGCGGCTTTTGTCATCAACCTTGTCAATGATGTGGGCCAGGTGTTCAAAACTGTAACCGAGATTGGTACCTTGTCCGGCAGTGTTTTCAATTACGGCTGTCACGCCATTGGTCTGTTCCAGGGCAATATTGATCGATTCAGCGACCAAATCCAGGCTGTGATTCTCAGAGGTTTTATTCAGATGAGAACCAGGATGAAAATTGAGCAGCTTTAACTCCAGTTGTTGGCAGCGTTGCATTTCATCAATAAAAGCGTTGCGTGATTTTTGTAGGGGATCAGTTTCGGGGTGAGCAAGATTGATCAGATAGCTGTCATGGGGCAGTACATGTTCGGCTGCAATGCCGGACTTAGCCAGATTGGTTTTAAATCCTTCAATATTTTTTTCGGATAAGGGATTAGCAACCCACTGGCGCTGATTTTTGGTGAACAGGGCGAATGCCTTTGCGCCAATGGCTTGGGCATTGAGCGGGGCGTTTTCTACACCGCCGGAGGCACTGACATGGGCGCCGACATATTTCATAACATTAGCCTCACAACAGCTTTAATTTCAACGAGTTCGATATGGTAGCGCGATTGTCAGGCTGATACACTGCGGCCATGCTGAATTTCACCGATGTTTCCCTGCGCCGTGGCCCACGTTTATTGTTCAAACAGGTCAATATGATTATCCATCAAGGCCAACATGTTGGCATTACCGGTGCCAATGGCACGGGCAAATCCAGCCTGTTTGCCTTGATCAGGGGCGAGTTGCATACCGACCTGGGTGATTTCACCATGCCATCATCGCTGGTGATTGCCCATGTGGCCCAGGAGACGCCGGCGTTAGAGCAGCAAGCCATCGACTATGTCATGGATGGTGATGCTGAACTGCGTAATATTCAGGCAGAGCTTGTAGAGGCTGAGGCCGCAGAAGACGGTAATCGACTGGCTCATTTGCATGCTCGTTTCGAGGCTATTGATGGCTACAGCGCCCGTTCCCGTGCCGGTCGTTTAATGCAGGGTTTGGGCTTTAAGATCGAACAGGAATTAACGCCGGTAAAACAGTTCTCCGGTGGCTGGCGCATGCGACTGAATCTGGCCCAGGCCCTAATGTGTCGTTCTGATCTGTTGTTGTTGGATGAGCCAACCAATCATCTTGATTTGGATGCGGTGATCTGGATGCAGGATTGGCTGCGCAGTTATCCCGGTACCTTATTGTTGATTTCTCATGATAGGGATTTTCTTGATACGGTGGTCAATCACATTGCTCATGTGGAACAGCAGAGTATTCAGCTCTATACCGGCAACTACACCAGCTTCGAACTTTATCGTGCTGAAAAACTCAAGCAACAGCAGTCGGCCTATGAAAAACAACAGCTTGAGATTGCCCATGTGCGCAGTTATGTCGATCGCTTTCGTGCCCAGGCTACCAAGGCCAAGCAGGCCCAGAGTCGCCTCAAAACATTGGCGCGAATGGAGCTAATCGCCCAGGCCCATGTCGATTCACCCTTTAATTTCAGTTTTCATCCACCCAGAAAATTACCGCGACCGCTGCTGCGGATGGACAAGGTTGCGGCTGGCTATGGTGACACTGTTTTGCTTGCGGGTATTGGTGTCAGCATCGCACCCGGTGATCGTATAGGTCTGCTGGGAGCGAATGGTGCTGGTAAGTCTACCTTGGTTAAGCTGCTGGCTGGCGAACTGAGTGCCCAGGCAGGTGAGGTTATTCGCGCCAAGGACCTAGATATTGGCTATTTTGCCCAGCACCAGCTGGAGCAGCTTCACTGCGATGAAACACCTTTTCAACACATGCAAACACTGGCGCCACAAGAAGCGGAACAGTCGCTGTGCAATTACCTTGGTAGCTTTGGTTTTGTCGGTGATCGGGTCAACGAGCAGGTAGAAATATTTTCTGGTGGCGAAAAGGCACGGCTGGTACTGGCTATGTTGGCCTGGCAGCGGCCCAATTTGTTGTTGTTGGATGAACCGACCAACCATTTTGATATCGAAATGCGTCATGCCCTGAGTATGGCGCTGCAGGATTATGAAGGTGCAATGGTGATTGTCTCTCATGACCGACATATGCTGCGCAGTGTTTGTAATGACTTCATGTTGGTGGCCGATGGCAAGGTGATGGAATTTGATGGTGACCTGGATGATTATCGAAACTGGTTGAACAGTCACAGCAATACTAACGACACGGATAACAGTCAAGACAATAACATTACTCCGGTTCAATCAAAGAAGCTTAAACGACAGCAAGAGGCAGAAAAAAGAAAACAACTGCAACCGTTGATGAAGAAGGTTCGCGCCCTGGAGGCTGAGCTGGATACCTTGAATAAAGAGCTGGAAGCTATTGATGAGGCGCTGTTGGACTCTAATCTTTATCAAGAGCAGTCAAAGGCTTTGTTAAAAGAACTTTTGGCTAAACAGGCAAAGCTCAAGGGCCAGCGTGATGAAACAGAGGAAGCCTGGTTCACTGCCAGTGAAGAGTTGCATGATGCTGAGCAAACAATGGATCTCTAGTAAAAGTCCTTATGATCATGACTGCTTTCTATATCAATGAGATGGTCCACTATTTCAGAATCGAAATGAGTACCGGAAAGGGTTTTAATTTCTTCAAGTGCCTTTTGGCGCGGAAAGGCATCCCGATAGGGGCGTTTTGATCTCATCGCGTTATAGACGTCTGTAACCGCAATTATTCGTGCCTCCGGCCGTATCTGTTGTGCCTTCAAACCACGGGGATAACCTGAGCCGTCCAGTCGCTCGTGGTGCTGACCGATAATCTGCTTTATATGACTAAACTCATTGTTTTGATTGTTTCGGGCAAACATATCAATGATCTCTTCACCGACCAGGGTGTGTTTTTTGATTTCGTTGTGTTCAATTTCGCTTAGATTCTCTTTTTTCTCAAAAACATATGTTGGCATGCTGATAAAACCTATGTCATGAAGCATAGAGGCCTGCTCGATTAATGCGATCTTGTCATCAGCCATGTTAAGTCGATGGGCGATCTCAATTGACAATGTCCTGATGCCTTGTGAATGGTTTAGGCCGTTAGAACCAATGCCTCGTTTTGTTTCCATTAAATTAGCAATACTGATTAATGAGTGTAGTGTTTGACAGGTATTGTCGCCCAGGTAGTCAAGTTCATCATAGGCAGTGACCATGTTGCCACCACGTTCTTTTGAGTAGTACATACGTTGGTCAGCTGCGCCAATAAGGCCTTTTTCATCCTTTCCATCTTCGGGGTAGCTGGCAACCCCAATGCTAAGAGAGAGGTGAATGCGGTTTTTATTGTTGCTGAAATCTGATGCAAATATATTCTTCAGGCGCTCTGCTACATCTATGCTGCCTTCTTTGGTTGTTTCGGGCAGCAGCATGGCAAATTCATCACCGCCATAGCGATAAATGCTGTCACCTTCGCGCAAAACACAGTCAAATATTTTGCTGGCTTTTATCAGCATCTGATCACCAAAGCTGTGTCCATGAATATCGTTAGCCGCTTTAAAACCATCAATGTCAATAATAATCACAGAAAAAGAGCGACCATATCGTTTTGCACGTGTGAACTCCTGTGACATCTTTTTATCAAAATGTCGTCTATTAAAAATATTTGTCAGTGGATCGGTAATTGCCTGTTGGTACAGTTTTTTTTGCAGGCTTACATGCGAACTAATATCGTCGATGAGACATAAAAATAGCTTCTTGCCATTTTCTTGAATAATATTGTATGAAATTGAAACAGGTATTTTTTCGCCGTTTTTATTGATGGCCGTCGTATCAAAAGGGGCTTCGGCATATGTTTCGTGGCTACGGGTGATGATTTTCAGCGTGGAAGCGAGTTTTGGTCTGTCTCTGGTGGTAATGAACATGTCTAGTGGGTTGTTGATGATCTCACCTCTGCTGTAGCCGAGGATTTTTTCTATCTTCTTGTTGGCATAAAGTGCATTACCATCTTCGGTCAAAAAGACTACACCGCTTGAACATATGTTTAAAAAATTATTGAGTGTTGAATTTGATATTGGAAAGAGAAAATCAAGTTTTCCAGAATCGTTCCCCATAAATCCTCCTATGGCAATAAATTTTAGACAACCAATAATAGGTACTTAACTATATTATTATTAATATTATTTAATATATCCTAATCACAATTTAGCAGAGTTGAAATTAATGTATAGGTTTTTTGTTGAAAATTCTAAATCAAATCTTTCGAACGTAATGTCCACTTTTCTGCTGCCAGATTAAATGCTTCTTCACGTGTGTTGGTTTTCCCCATAGCATACAGAGTAATAGCCAGAGTGTTGATCACTGCCGCTTCGCCATAACTGTATTCGCACGTACCTCGCCAAAGTTGTTTCAGGTTTTCCAGCTCGAGAATTTTGGGTTTGACTGCTCGGCTGTTGAGCAGGGCAGGCCACTCCTCATTCTGCATTTGATTGTCATGCACTGACATAAGCTTGCAAGGCGAATCAGGGCTGGCTTCGATCTCACCACCGTCACCTTTGATGACTGCCATATGCGGCTGATTGAGAATTTGTGCCGCTCCTTGATGGATTTCCAAATAACCAGGATGAAAGATGCCCTGCATTTGGCATGGGGCGCTGAATGGGTTGAGCATCCTGGCAACGGTGTGGACTGGTGAACGTAGACCCAGAAGCTCACGCAGCTCGATCAATTGTTGCAGGCGAGGGCAGAGCTGATCCAGGTTGAGATAGGCGAAGTTATGTTGTTCCAGTCTAGTCGCTGTATCAGCTAGTGACTGGCTGATGGGCAGGCCTAGATATTCCAGCACAGCCGGGGTGTAGATGCGCTCGTCTTTGCGCCCCTGCAGACCGTGCATAAACACCTTGTAACCATTGTCTGCCAACAACAATACACTTAGTACAAACCAGGGTAGGTGACGACGTTTGCCGGCGTAGCTGGACCAGTCCAGATCAATCGTGGGTGTATTACCAGGTAGCTGGATGTGTTGGCGCACGGCGTGAACAAACCCTGCCACCTCTTCCGGCGTCTCTTCCTTTACCCGAACCAGCATCAGGAATGCACCCAGTTGCTCAGGTTCAACATGGCCCTCCATTATCATGCGCATGGCCTCGAAGGCATCATCTTGTGACAAGGAGCGTGAGCCTTGTTTGCCACGGCCCAGGGTGCGGATGAATCGGGAAAACGGGTGCTGTGTGTCCATGCTCTTATCTCATTAAATGAACTGAATATTCACTACAAACAAAAACCCCGGCATATAGCCGGGGTTTTGACTAAAGGCTAGACTTGTTTAGTCATCGTTGCTGAAGGCACCAATCAGGTGTAGCAGGGCTGTGAAAAGATTGTAAATAGAAAGATACAGGCCGACTGTCGCCATCAGGTAGTTGGTTTCGCCACCATTGACGATGTTGCTGGTCTCAAACAGAATCAGACCACTCATCAACAACACCACTGCCCCTGAAATAGCGAGTGAGAAGGCGCTAACATCAACACCAAAGCCCCAGGCAGCAATAATTGATACTAGTGCCAGGCCGATGACGGCGATGAGGCCAGCCATGAGAAAACCACCCATGAAGCTGAAATCTTTCTTTGTTGTCAAAACATAGGCTGATAAACCCAGAAAGGTTATGCCGGTAGTGGCCATAGCGTTCATTACGATCATGCTGCCATTAGCCATGGCCAGGTAATGTGTTAGCAATGGTCCCAAGCCAAAACCCAGCAAACCGGTAATACCAAATACTACGCCCAAACCAGCAGCTGAATTGGCCGTGCGTGGCAGAACAAACCAAATTAGGCCCATTGCCACCAATGAACAGACTATGCCGGTAAACATAGGTGGCTGAATCGCCATAGAAATGCCAGCAGTAACGGCGCTGAACAACAGTGTCATGGCAAGCAGGGTATAGGTATTGCGAACAACCTTGCTGGTTTCAATGCTTGACGTTTCAGAACCAGTGATTACGCGTGCTACAGGTCTCATAAGATCAAAACTCCAGTTTATTAAGTGAATTCCATAGGGATAAAGCTAAATCATATGACCGTAGTCTACCATTAAAGGTTCATTTCATTAATAGTTGTCTGAATATGGTATTTTTTTTCTCCAAGTACTGGAAATACGTGAAAATTTTGGTATCATCTTGCGCTTCCGGAGAGGTGGCTGAGTGGTCGAAAGCACTGGTCTTGAAAACCAGCGACGGGTTAAACCGTCCCAGGGTTCGAATCCCTGCCTCTCCGCCATATATCAAGCACTTAAGCCCAATGTCCTTATTTAGGATGTTGGGCTTTTTGCTTTTTTGGGACATTTTTGGGACACCTGATCTATACTTTTCCTTAAAGAGGGGGAGAGTAATGGCGACCATCACCAAGAGAGGCAATTTCCAATGGCAGGCTAAGGTCCGTAAGAAGGGCCAGCCGGTCGTTTCCAAAACCTTTGATTCCAAGGCTCAAGCAGAAAAATGGGCTCGCCTGATAGAGTCTGAAATGGACATGGGTGTGTTTGTTTCCCGCACAGAAGCTGAGAGCACCACGCTCCATGAAGCGCTGGATCGTTATCTCAGAGAAATCACCCCGCATAAGAAAGGTGCGAAGCCTGAAACTGATCGTATTCGTGCTTGGCAGCGTCACCCATTGGCAAAGCGTTTTATGGCGGCTATTCGAAGTGTTGACCTTGCCAACTACAGAGATGATCGCTTAGCCGAAGGAAAAAGTGCCAGCACGGTCAGAAATGAAATTAATATCATTAGCCACTTGTTCAATATTGCACGTAAAGAGTGGGGAATGGAGTCACTTTCAAATCCCATTGAAAATATCCGAAGGCCATCAGTTCCGAAGGGACGAGAGCGCCGCCTGGTTGATGATGAAGAGAAAAAGTTGATAGAAAATTCATCAGCTCCGTTAAATGAAATAATCATCATTGCACTCGAAACAGGTATGCGCCGAGGTGAAATCCTGAACATGGAATGGAGCAATATAGATCTAAATAAACGACTGCTTGTTCTTGCAGATACAAAAAATGGTGATGCCAGAGTTGTACCACTTTCAACAAAAAGTATAAAAGTTCTTACAACAATGCCACGTAATATTTCAGGCAGAGTGTTTACAGAAATATGCGGTGACTCTGTTTCCCGTCGGTTTAGAGAGTTATGTAAACGTCTAGAGATTGAAGGCCTACGTTTTCATGATTTACGTCATGAGGCCACGTCGCGTTTTGTTGATAATGGGGTTACGTGAAGAAGAAATCCGACCTATAACTGGTCACAAAACATTACAAATGTATAACCGATATATTCATCTTCGCGCAGAAGATTTGGTGAAAAAACTTCAATAGTATTAATAGTCATGTGCACAAAAGTATAAATGTCCTTTATGGACAAACTATGGTTACTCGGAAGCATAGTTTGTCTGCATGTAAGGCGACTTACGGCCAACAGGAGGCATTCGCCAATACAACTACATAGCATCGAACCCGCCCCATAGCTGACATTCGCTGTTGTATATGACAAGCCCTATATTCGCTTGACAATCGTCAAATTGTACATACAATGTATTTATGATTAAATTCGAATGGAATCCAGCTAAAGCCACCAGCAATTTAAAGAAACACGGCGTTTCTTTTGATGAGGCTAAATCTGTCTTTTATGATGAACTGGCGCTTCAATTCTTTGATGATGACAATTCTGAAGATGAAGATCGCTTTCTGATGCTAGGTGTTAGCAGTGAGGCCAGAGTGCTTTTGGTCTGCCACTGTGAACGTGATGCTGGCAACACCATTCGAATCATTTCTGCACGTAAAGCTACCAAAAACGAACGTCAATTTTATCAGGGTGATCTGTCATGAAAAAAGAATATGATCTTTCAAAAATGAAGGCACGAAAAAATCCATATGCCTCGAAGCTTAAAAAACCTGTCACGATGAGACTAAGTGAAGACGTAATCGATTATTTTAAAAAAATGGCCGATGACTCAGGCGTACCCTACCAAAGCCTTATAAACTTGTATCTCAGAGATTGTGTCACTCAGCATCGTAAGGTCGATATTAGCTGGAATCCTCATTCATAATCTTATGTTTGATTAAAAATGGGGCTGTCTCTGAACATTTATTTTGAGACAGTCCCTCGCTTAATTGGAATGCCTTTCAAACTTTCTTGGCTATGGTTTAAATATCTATCTGTTCAGCCAGTTCCAAGGCATCATCCACTTCAACACCTAAATATCTGACAGTGCTTTCTAGTTTGGTATGACCAAGTAATAGCTGTACAGCACGCAGATTCTTTGTCTGTCGATAAATCAATGAGACTTTAGTGCGTCTCATTGAATGCGTGCCGTAGTCATTTGGGTCAAGGCCGATAGATTCAACCCATGATTTGACGATTCTGGCATATTGACGGGTTGAGATATGAGGTGAGTCACTAAACCTGCTCTTAAACAGATAGTCATTACTGGTTAAATTGGCACTAGCTACCCATTGAGAAAGGGACTCTCTTGTCTGCTCAGTAATTTCAAACTGAACGGGTTGCTTAGTTTTTTGCTGCATAATCATGGCGCGCCGTGCAATGCTATTGCCATGCGAAATATCTCTCACATGTAGTTTAACCAGATCACAGCTACGCAGCTTGCTGTCTATTGCCAGGTTAAATAAGGCCAATTCCCGAGTACGATTGGCTAACTGCAAGCGAATGCGTATCGCCCAAATCTCCTTCAACTTAAGCGGTGGCTTCTGTCCGATTAATTTTCCCTTATTCCAAGGAACATGATTGCTGTTGTGGTATGTGAGTAAATACATGACGATTCCTCCGTTGGTTAGTAGGAATCTAAGTATGGTTATGTATTTTGCTTTAAGTTAATTTCCAGTGCCGGCCAAGAACCGTCAATTAGAGAAATCTAAAACCCAGCGAAAGATGGAGAGTATTTTTAAGTGGCTTATTCCATTATATCTCAAGAGCGGACATTTTGCATAGCCCCCGTTGACACTTACATAGTTAATACAACTATTCTAACTTGAGTTTTTCACAAGGATAAATATAACAAGCAGTCCTACCAAACCAAAAAAAACAGCATTACTTCTCCGAGCCCAGGTAGTTTTAAATTCACACGAAACAATAAGGGGAGCTTTGTATCGCCAATATATGGAATCTGCTAATTCTGATACGAAAAATACAGCAATAGAAGTAATTATTGGCATCAAACCGGCACCATTAACAACTAGAAATAATAGGATGCCAAAATACAAAGCAAACCGAATAAAGTCGATTAATACTCTATTACTACTTCTCTTCCTATCAAGGAAAGATGGTTCTCCGCACTCTTTACAGACAACTGGCATACTTTGTCTTGATAGCGCTTTTCTAAAAAACGATACACATTCTTTATTGCAATGCGGGCATACAAACATAACAACTCGTAACTATTTTGATTTGCAATAAATCAGTTAAATTCTACAAGAGCCTGTAAGCATTGATTTTTCAATGTCTGTGTTGTTGTCACCAACAGGTTCCATACCGTCTGGAATCGATGCGTTACCACATAACCATGAAAATGGGCTTGATGGTGATCCGGTCACAACAATTGGTCGGATGGTGAGTGTCTTACCATCAAGCATTTTATTTACTTTATTGCCTAATCTGACATGAAATGCACCTTCTGATAATTCGATTGCCTTTACATAGTTACCTAATAAGTGATGGGGCTCTGGAATGCCCGCGCTAGAATTATCTACAGGAAAGGAGCCAGTTTGTTTATAGTAATCGGCCACACTACCTTTCAACTCCCCAACAATAATCATTGCTTCGGATAGCTGAGCACGTGTTGTATACGTCTGGTACGAAGGGATCGCCACAGCAGCGAGAATGCCAATAATAGCAACGACTATCATTAACTCAATTAATGTAAACCCTTTTTGCATTCTACTACCCTCCATCTTCATACCACTTCGCCCATTTTAAAAATCGGTAGATACATCGCTATAATCAGCGTTCCAACTAGAAGACCTAAAATCACCTGTACCCACAGTGTCAATCGTTCACGAACAACAATCATATGCCGACCGAACAGTGCTCCAACCTGAACGCTTTGATACTCCAGCTCAGGTATCAGCATATTCATCTGACCTGCTGTTTCGATTGCTGTGCGCCAGATTGAAAATTTTTGTTCATTAGTATTTCCCCCCGACATTAACTCTGCGTGTTTTATTGCTGACTCATCAGAAATATCTGACTTTCGTAATATATTTGCATACTGAACAAACAGATAATATCGATATGCGTCACTCATTTTATTCAGCCCTGGCACCCAACGGCAGATATTTGACAAGGGTCGAAACTGAGAAACACGGACTCTAATGTGATATGAACAAAGCGCACAGATAACAACCAATAGTGTTAGAACAGGAATGATCAAGGTAAACAAAAGATTGTTATTTAATACCATTGCAGTAAACATCGGTAAAGGCGCACCAAAACTCTCAAACATTCCTTGAAATTGAGGAAGAACAAAAATAGTAAAAACAGCTGACACGCCTATCGCGATCATTAAAATTATAGCGAAGTAGGTTATCAGTGCATTAAAACCACTCCAGTAGTCTCGCGCTTTAGTCACGGCATCTCGAAGGACTTCCTGTGAGCTTTGAAACAGCTGACCTATATCACCTTTCTCTTGCTTTATTAAACTAACGAACTCATTAAGTAAGCCTAAAAAGCTGTATCCATAGCCCACCATTTGAACTGACTCATCACCTATGACCATTTTTTCTAACGCAGAAATACTGTTTTCATAGTTATCAGGAAGGTCTCTACGTAAAGTATCAAACGCAGTATGGATCGTACCTCCATTTTCTAAATGGTAAGTCAGCATACGACTCACCATATTTATTTCTTCTGTAGCCATTTCATTTGCAATCATGCCTAATTCCTACATACCGTATGCGTGTAACGTGGTTCAACAGTACTATGTTCATTACTGCCTAAAATGTAACCTTGTGGTGGCTGGCTGTTACCGCAATACCAGCTATAGAAGCGAATTCCATCACCCGACTCTAAAGTGCCTAAATTAAAAATCAATCGTCGTTGATGAATTTGTGGTTCTTTGTAATCGAGTAAAACTTCAATACTTCCTTGTTTGCTGATGTTTATATTTTCTATACCACGTGGAAAATTGGCCTTGAGATGTGAAAGTGAATCATTACTTGGCAACTCACCTGTCCAGGCAGCATCAATAAGCATCTGACTTTTGATTACATCCACAAATTGAACAGGTTCAGATAGCTTCGCATTAACGATATAATTAGGCAATATTTCAGCAGCAAGGTATGTGAGAGTCCCCCATATCCCTACGACTAATATAATTTCCACTAGAAATCTGTTCCCATATCCCCAGTCCGACATACCCTTTCCTTCAAACAATTAGGTGTTGAACTGTAGATACAAATCTGTAGGGATAACAGTATTCATGTAACCTCACTCAACCGCTTTAGCTAGTTTTTTATTTAGCTTCTCTACATAAAATTGAACGTACACCATGTCAACTGATAACCAAATAACAAGTGTAAAAAACAAATCAAAATAATCAGCAAAGGGGTGGTCAGTCAATTGGGAAATATTCCCTGCCATGAATAACGACAGCAACCGGAAGACACCCATGACACCAAACAACTTACCACCCACCCCGGCATTTGATGATGTCTCATGAACAATGTAATAAAGTGATATCGCATATAAAGGATGAAACATCGCCCTGAAAAAAGGCGAAATAGCTTCCGCTGCATTTTTCTGTACACACCGCCAGTTCTTGAAATGCCACCAAAATGAATACAACCCAATAGTTACAACACTAAGCATTAAAACAGTTAGTGGTTTTACTTGATGGTAAAGGGGTTCTCGCCCATTTGGGAGGTAGAAAGAAGGTTCAACCGCCAGGATTCGCATAATTAGTCAATTTACTGCTCAATTAGATCATTATAAATCATGCAAAAATATTGCGATATACCGGTATTAATTGATTCACAGACCCAAAAAATGTGAAACGCTCAACAATCAGCCCTAACTCTCTCAATTATCCTTGTGCCGTCCTATCTTGCCTTTATTCAGAATGGCCGCTTCCAGGCTACCAATACTGGTCATCTCCTGAATTCGAGTACAGCCTCACTATATTATTTGGATTTAGGCTTAACTAGGGAAATGACGGCTTAGGGTCGTAAGCAGCCTTCCAAATAAAATAAGAACCCGGACCAACTATGCTTTCAGGAAGCAGCCAACTTATATTTTCCTACATAATTAATCTGTAATTATTGAAATAATATCTGCCTTAAGTCTCAACGACCAAAATAAAATCAATGTTATTTAACTCTTTGATTTCGTTGTGTGTGACGGTTGTCATACGGTTCTTTTTTTTCCGAAAAAAACAGGTCATCTTATTGTTTTTTAAATAATTACCTAGTGTTACCGTGACCCAATCTTTAGATTAGTCGGGTGTGTAGAAAATTTTAGGGCCCATTTCACGCAGTGAAAGGGAGAGCGTACAAATAAAAAAGCCCGCTCAGAAGAGCAGGCTGGGATGGTAGATTAGTACCTTTCTCGTGCATTCATTTCATCAGTTCAGGGCTGCTCTTTTAAGCAGCTCTGAATCTTGTGTGTTCAGTAATAACTTGATTGCTGGTATTTTTAAATTAGTTTTCTTATCCTGATATTTACTTTATTTGGGAAAAGTGGGGGTTTGGTTATGCGGCATATATCTTTTAGGATTTCTGATGAGATGCATGACCTCATTGATGAGCGAGCGCTTGATAGTGAGGGAACTGTGTCTGAAGTTATGCGCGATGCTCTTGCGAGAGGGTTGGGTATGAATGATTCAACCCTAATACGGGTAGAGATCGAGACCTTGTGTTTGCTACGGCGATTGGTAGCAAACCAAGATCCAGTATTGTTTCATAAGGCAAAAGATGATGCCGCAATTGTGCTAAAGCAGTTGGGGGTCAGTTAGATATTAGTAAGGTGTAGTCCCAGGCTCCTTATCTTTTGTAGAGTTTAAGTCATTTGGTGGGTGTGTCATGAGTGATAGCGTAGTTAATATTTTGCTTGATTATGGGCATGCAATTGGCCTTTTTATTTTCGCATCGTTGCTGCTTGCACGTTTCATTATGGATAAGCGTGGCCTGTTGTCACAGTCTATTGATAGAAGAGAGAGTAAGGTGCCGGATGCTCATGAGGCGATACAAAATATGATTCGAGACGATATTTCAAACTCATTTTTGCATCCAGGTACAGCGATGGATTTTTATCACTTCGTTGATAATGGTCTTGGTGATAATAAACATAATGAATAAAACACCAATATTCGAAATTCTAAAACATCGTTTCAACCTGTCTGAGTTTTCAATTTGGTATCTAGTTGGTAGTCTTGTTGGTGTAGCTGCTTGGTTATGGGGTAAGTCGTCGCTTTCAGTGTTTGCTCTAAAATTGACTTCAGGTGTTGGTTGGTTTGTTGTTTTAATAACTGCCTTTCTAGCAATACTTGGATTAGTGGCATTTCTTGCAAAACCAAACTTGCGTGCTCTAGCGATCGGAGATTTCCGCAACTTTTTTTCGTGCGTATATTCCACAACACTAAGGGCGTCGAGTGTCTTGCTTGGGGTTTCGTCGATAGCTGGTATCTGTTGGGTTGCAACAGGTAGTGCTAATGCTATGGGAACCACGCTTAATGGTTTTCTTCTTTGTCTTGCTTTCTTATGGTTTTGGGTCTGTCTTTCAGTATTGGATGATGCGATTGAAGCGCTCTCTGATTAGGTGTCGCGGTATGTGCGCCTAAAACATCCTTCATAACTACTGTTCGAGGCATTACACCAGTCTGCTGAGGCGGGGATCCGTACTCATCACCATCTATCTCATGAAATACTGGCTATTGAACTGCGGTATTAGTAAAATGCCTGGACATTTGCGCAGTCTTTATTTTCTAAGTAAGGTTTATAACTAATTGAAAATAAAGGACTAAATAAGGGTTTTAGGTGGGACATCTTTTGGGACTTTTTACGTGACAGAAAGCACAAACCACCAACTCAGAGTGGATACCGATCGATTTGGCCCTTTTACCTTCCAGGTAGGGGTGGATATGGCAGCAGTTGAAAGCTTGTTGCTACGCATTAATGATGCTTATCAGCGCCTAAAGGGCTCCCCACTGTCACAAGTCGCGAACCGCCTGGAGAAAGAGGTAGTCGTCAGCAGTATCTTCGGTACCAATTCCATTGAGGGCGGAACGCTGTCTGTGGAAGAGACCGAAAAGGCGATGGATCTCACCCCAGCTCAGGTACAGGATATCGAGCAGCGCCGGGCTGTTAACCTCAAAAATGCCTATGAGCTGGCCCAGCATGCTGCCAACCAACCGGGCTGGCAATTGAGTGTTGAGTTTATCCGCCAAGTTCATGCCGCAGTCACAGATCAACTTCCACATGAACACAATCAGCCTGGGCGCTTAAGAGATAACCCTAAGGGTATTATGACCAAGGTAGGTAATAAAGAGCATGGTGGGAGCTACAAGCCGCCTCAGTATGGTCGTGATGTTGAACGATTGCTCAATTACCTGATTGAGTGGAACCAGCAACTGGCTGATCAGGGCGTACCTGTTTTTATTCGCGCACCACTGGTGCATTTTTACTATGAATTGATTCACCCATTTTGGGATGGCAATGGCAGGGTGGGGCGTGTGTTAGAGGCAACACTGTTACAGGCAGAGGGTTATAAATATGCACCCTTCGCCCAAGCTCGGTATTACCTGGAAAACATTCACCACTATTTCACTCTGTTTAACACCTGTCGCAAACAGGCTGAAAAGAAGACGGAGGCACCTAATACTGAATTCGTAGCCTTCTTTCTGGAAGGCATGCTTAAAAGCATCAACTCCCTGCATGACCGGGTAAATGCTTTGGTCGGTCTGATTCTTTTCGAGAACGACGTTAAGCACAGGCATGACGAAAAACAGATCAATGCTCGCCAGTATGCAATTGTGACTCAGCTGATGACCACAGGTAAGCCGCTAGCATTAGCTGACTTACGTAAGGCCCCTTGGTATCAAGCTCTTTACGTCAAATTAACCGATAAAACTAAACAGCGTGATTTGAAAGCACTGCGTGATATGGGTTTAGTGATGCAGGATGATAATAACGAGCTATGGCCGGGCTGCGTTGCTCCGGAAATAAATAATTAAATTAAGAGAAGTAGATGTCAAAATTTACTTTAAGCCATTTAGAAAGCCAGCTGCTGTGTGCCTGTGACGATCAGCGCGTCAATTTTTTTTGGGGGGGTGAATGTCATCTACTTTTAACCCTTCACCTGAAGTGCCACCTGAAATTGAAAATGCTGCCCTCTCGGGAGAGTTGGTCATCTTTGTCGGTGCTGGCATATCACGATTAATTAGATGCCCATCATGGGATGGATTTGCAGATAAGGTCTTAGATCAACTCGTGCCAGCTGGAATTGATTTCTACGAACTTTCGCAGATCAATGGTATTACTGACCCTAAGAAAAGGCTTTCCATAGCAAAAATTGTAGCCCGAAAGAAGAATATAGCAATTGACTACGAATCAATTTTTCAAGTCCCACTTGAAGCCGATAATGTATACAGCTATCTCAATTCTTTTAACTCATCATTCGTTACTACAAACTATGACAAGTATTTAACCCCTGATTCTCGATTAGCGGATCAGGAAGAAGAATGGCGGTTTTTCAAACGTGAGCAGCTTTTACGGGTTAATTTGGATAGGAATGGAAATGTAGTCCATATACATGGTTGTCTGGATGATCCAGATAACATGGTAATTACCACTAAAGATTACCTAGAACACTATTCCAGTAGTGAGCTACAAGAATTCTTGAAGTATCTTTTCGAGAGAAAGACTGTCTTATTCTTAGGTTATGGCCTAGATGAGATAGAAGTTCTGGAGTACATCCTCCGACGTGGCGAGACTGCTGCTAAGCCAGAAGATGATAGGGTACGGCGGTACATCCTTCAGGGGTTTTTTAATGCAGAAATGGCTCTCTACGATTTACTTCGTGATTACTATAAAGAATCGTTTGCGACAGAACTAATTGGATTTCCCAAGGATTATAAAAACTATGATCACCAGACAGAAATCATTGCTTCGTGGTCAAAAAAGTTGAAGTTTGGGGATGTTTCACTCGTTGATGAGGCTACCGCGATGGAGGAAGAAATTCGTGGTTGAAACTCTAACGCCCAAACAAAAAAGTGCCATAGAAAGGGTCAAACAGAAACCTGAGCTACTGCCTTTACTATTTCGGAAAGCCACCGGTTTGCAATGGTTCAATGCATTCAAAGATGCAGGTTTTCTTGTTCCAACAGAAGTACCTCAACCAGTTCCGGCAAAGGAAGAAGGGTATGTAAACATTCCCATTTGGCCTATTACTGATTATTTGGTTGCATCCAGTGTGCAATTACTTGACCCGGATAATGAGAGATACGCCGTTGAGGTATTGGATTTTATTCGGGCAGCAACTAATCACGCTAAACAGCAAAATTTTGGTAACTATCGCGTCTGGTGGCAGTTTTCAAAGATTATTCAGAATATCCCTCCTAATCTGATACGGGAAGATGATCTAGAGTTACTTGATTATTGGCTAGATGATAAATATGAGCGCGGATTAGTAGCGGATAGCCTCGGTCAGAATTTTATGGTCAGTTTGCTAGATCGAAGAGATAAACATTGTAATGCGCTTGCGCTGGGTTTGTTGCAAGTTTTATATAAGGTCAATCTTATAGCTAAGCGCAACAGTGGTGATATGGAACGGAAGGAGGCGGTATTACGTTTTGACAGTTGGCATGCTAATAAGATCACTAAGAATGTGGCAGCGAGAGGCGGTCAGGAACTAGGACAGCCAGTAGTTGAAATCTTCCGAACTAGGCTTGAATATGTCCTGATTTCACTCGATAACGACAAATGGTCATCCATATGGAGATCTGCTATTGAGGACCATGATCAGAATCACTCAACCGATGATGCTGAAGACATCTTAGTTATAGGTATGCGGGATGCGCTGTTGGCTTATGTTGGTGACGCCCCAGATTCTGTTGTAAAGGCTTACGTTGGCGAACTACTGGAAAGTCCTTTTGAAACGACCAGGCGTATCGCGATCTACATTATCGATCAAAAATATCAACAGTTCCGTGAATTTACTGATCGAGTAATTGTGGAACAACATGTTACAAGCAACTTTCGTCATGAAGTGTGGCATCTACTACATAACCACTATACGAAATTCTCTGAACAAGAGAAGACTCGGGTACAGGAGTTAATCGCTAGGTTAGTGGAGCAGGATAAGAATGGTCAGTACAGCAAAGGAGCAACAGCATACACGCATTCCATTTGGCTAACAGCGATCAAAGATTATAGTGAAGATGCTGCTATACGTTACCGCGAGTGTGTCGACACAATAGGCGGTGAACCTGAGCACCCGGACTTTTCGAATTATATGTCAAGTGGTGTTGTGGAACACAAATCACCGATAACGAAAGATGAAATACTATCCATGGAAGTGGAGGAATTAGTCAGGAGGCTGGATTTATATGAGGCTCCAGTGCAATTCGGTGAGCCAGGCCTTGAAGGGCTGGTAAAAGCGCTTCGACAGGCAGTGAAATCTGAGCCTATTCGGTTCAGTAATTATTTACACATGTTTTCAAACCTAGATTTAGCGTTTGTCTATGAGTTTTTGGAGGGCTATGGTGAATTGTGGACAGAAAAATCCCAATTACCATGGGGTGAGATCTGGGGACACCTGCTTGCATTCTGCAAAGAAGTTATTGATCAAGATAAATTCTGGTCAGATGAAAATGCCAAGAGTCGAAGATATTTTGTTGCCAATCGCTATTGGATTGTAGGTGGCATTGGGCGTTTGATCGAGAATGGCACTAGATCGGACGAGCATGCATTTCCTGAAAAATATTTAGAGCAGGCGGGCGGAATTCTTCAGGTTCTCCTTGAAAAAGAAGAGGGGGGAGAATTTAGACTAGATGGTGATGCTGTTTCAATTGCAATCAATAGTCCTCGTGGACGATGTCTAGAGGCGTATATCAACTTCACACTCCGTACTTGCCGTTTGGCTGATAAAAATAATGGTGACCATGTTGATGCCTGGGCGATGTTTCAGCAAACGTATAATTCTGAGTTGGCGCGAGCTGATACTGGAGAATATGAGTTTGCGACTCTTGTCGTAAATTACCTACCCAATTTTCTATATATGTCGAAGGATTGGGTAATGGGAAAGCTTAATGATATCTTCGATCATGAGAATTATCAGAAATGGTTATGTGCTATGAGTGGTTATGCCTATGTGAGTAGGGTGTATGAGGGGGTATACGCCCATTTGAAAGTGAATGGCCATTTTATTAGAGCATTAGATGACGATAACCTCAAAGAACTGGTAGTTGAGAAGATTATTCAAAATATTGCAGTTGGATATCTTAATAATGATGAATCTATTGAAGATGATTCAAGCCTTATTTGCCAGTTGTTAATTCGCGGTAAGTACCGTGAACTTAGTCATCTCATTTGGTTTCTATGGACTTTGCGAAAGAATGGGGATCAAAAGACAAGAGAAAAAATATTTGAGCTATGGCCGCGCTTACTTGATTGTATAGATATTAGTTCTCGTGAAGGGAAGAAACTGTCATCAAAACTTTGTGACTGGTCTGCTTATATTGATGTCATCGACGAAAGCAATAAGAAGTTAATTCTCGTGGTGGCACCTTTTGCAGATTACGAATTTAATTCTCATGAATTGCAAGAGAGCATTGCAAGAATTAGCGAAAACCAACCAAAAGAAGCTATTGAAATATGGCTGAGACTCCTTGAAAATACTTGTCCTGATTTCCTAGAAGAGGCGATACGGACAGCTCTGACTAACTTGGTGACAGCGGGACAGGAGGGGATCCGTGATGCAAAGAAAATTGTAAGTATCTATCTTAGGGAGGGCAACGAACGCCCTTCAGCGTGGTTACACGAGATAACTGGGGGAACGCTGTAGTCTCATTTGTTAGGTGCTTAAAAAACACCCACTAACTCGTCAGGAGAAATGTAGCCTGTGGCTACTCTAATTTCTTCAAGCTTCCCCCAAAGTTGATTTAAATTCAGCGTACTACCATTAAATGTCATTAGACGGTCTTGCTTAAAATTCTGATTTGAGTTTGTTTGATCACCAACCAATATAAGAATAAACGCCCATAGCAGTTGATCGGTTACGATAAAGTTTTCGCTTTCCATTCCCATCATGGGGTCCTTTTTAAAGATCACACGATCAGATATATCTGCTTCGTGTAGCAGGGCGCACCTTATAGATTTGTAGACAATGTCTCCTAAATTACCTTTTTCACCGTAAGAAATCCCGTCGGGTGTAATTATTCGTACCATTCCGGCCATTGATAGATGGATAATTAGGTCTTCATACTCCATTACGAAGCGTCGTATTCTTTTACCTACCTTCTTTTCTTTGCTGTATTTTTTTTTGGCGGTAGCATCAATTGCAATGGATATCTGAACTAAGGAGTTTTCCAGATCACCACTTAGAAGTTTTAAGTATGCCTCATCTACTCGGTTTCCAATTGACATGATTTCACCCTAAATTGCACACAATATTATTCTTTTGGCCTTACTAAAAGACGTCAGTATGTAGGTTTTTTTGTATTAATTATTATTACATATCTTATATAGGGTGACTGTGTGTCGCTTAACCGGCCTAAATAGATGACTGACTGTCACGTATAGGGTCGAAAATGCTGACTGTCGGTCTTGCGACTATCAGTCATGTGCATAAGTTTTATGCTTCACGTCCGGTTGATTTACTTATAATTGATAGCAACTTGTCCTTGAGTTTGGGTGGCAACGCATCGAGATTGCCCAGTGAGGCAATAACGTTTGTCGAATAGTCATTGATATTGATCTGCAAGTTCTCGATATGGATAAGGTTTTGCCCAGATAGTTTGCCGGTTTCGATGAATTGTTTCATTTCATTGACCGCAGTCTTGGTTTTAGTTGGGATATAAGACCAGGACGCTGATGCTTGTGGGACACCTTCCTCCGACATAAAATGAACCTTTTCTTGGACTTGATAGATGTGCATTCGCCCTTTTTTGCCAATTATGGTCAGATAACCCAGGCTTATCAGTTTTTCTGTTTCTCGTTGAACTTGCCGTACAGATGCGCCAATCAAGTCTGCGATTTTTTCTGAGGAACGATTGCTTTTCCGGTGTTGAAATCCGTGCAGGACTTGATGACTGCAAAAGTAGCATAACCATATACTCCCATTTTACGGATCTCTCCCATATGAATCATGGATTTGAACTGGTGATTCCAGCCTAAATATGCATTTAGTTTGGGTGGGTTATTGGTCATTGTTACTACCCAGTAGGTCAAGCTGGCTACGAGTACCTTTGGTTGTGATCTTGGGGCGGCCCCGTGGTTTGGTGATTTCAGCCTCCGAGGTGAAGTCGGTGTTTTCCAGCATTGATGAGAGCCACTTTTCCAGTTCAGCGGCAGGAAATAGTCGTCTTCTACCTACACGAATAGATGGGGGTAGGGGGGCACCACGAGACAGTCGATTACGAATGGTCCCAGGTTTCATGTGTAATTCCCGGGCCAGATCTTCAATTGAGAGCAACTTAGGCATATTCCAGTCTCCAAATTCTCGGGGACTGGTCGGAAGATAAAAATAGCAGTTCAAAGATACGAACAAGATCAATTTTTATGTCAGCCATGCAGCCAGAGCCCCATCAAAAAGTTTCAATAACAAACCTTTTTACTGGTCTCTTAAGACCGGGCTCATGGCCATCTGTTGTAAAACCATAAATGCTGACTTAACGTGATGTCAAATGATTTGAATGATATTGAAGTTATGGGACAATTTTGGGACACTTGGGACAGAATTTAGGATTATTTTGAATTACATGGAATTATCTCAAATTACTGAATAACAGGGTTATATTGCATTATGTTGTTGAATATAAAAGTGATAAAAACGGTCTTGAAAACCAGCGACGGGTTAAACCGTCCCAGGGTTCGAATCCCTGCCTCTCCGCCATATATCAAGCACTTAAGCCCAATGTCCTTATTTAGGATATTGGGCTTTTTTGTTATCTGGAGAATTTAACTTTCTTGTCTACTTACTGGTGGGCAAGTCGGTCACCATCTAGTCAGCAAATATCTATGCGTTAGTAGCGGACCTGGCAATTAAAACACTCAATTAAAAAGAAATGGCAAAGAAGTTTATTTCCTTTTAAACCGGTAGTCTCACTTAATCTGGCACTTGATCATTACTTTAGCGAAAATGCTTTCAAAATTATTGTTGAAGGAGTGAAGTCACGATTTAAATATATCCTGGGATTGCTATATTGACAATTGTTTGCAATCCAAGACATTGATTATCTATAGGAAATTGTCTTATTGACGATACTATATTTAGCCAGAAACCAAATGCTAAATATATGGATATATCGAAAAAAAATACACCTCGCTGGCATAGGGTTACGCTGAACTATCCAGGTGTGATGATCGCCTTGTGGGTGACGTTGTGTATTTGGTTGTTAAGTATGCAGGGGGGATTGGCCTTGCCTACTGGGTGGCTTTACGATCGTTACTCTCAAATTGCGTTTGAGCTTGATGAGCATGAGCCTCAGGTTCTACTTGTGCATGCCCGGCTTGAGTCAGTAAGTGAACGTTCAGAGTATTGGCTAGACCTATTAAAACGCATTGAGGCACTGGAGCCTGCCCAGGTTGGGTTTTTGTTTGTGCCGTATTTGGCAGACGAGTCTTTTTTTAAACAGGCAGCGGCTTTTGGCAATGTCCACCTCGCCATTGGCAGGGGAACGGCTGTCGATGATGAAAATACTTACCGATGGCAATCTGTCCCGGCAGAACTGGAGGCAGCGGGGCTGACCCCGGCTAGCCGAGTCCTAGCGGCGTCGCAAAGAGGTATCTCGCGCCAATATGCGACATCTTCTGCGGCAGAGGGTGTTTCTTATAAGAGTCTGGCTGTGGCGATGGCAAGTGCGGATGAAAAGTTTGAAATAAGCACTGAAGATTCGTTTTATATTAATTTCATTAAAAAACACCAACGTATTCCTATCGTTTCAACTGAGCGAGTGATTGAGCAAGGCCTTATTGCTGAACTCGTTAAAGATAAACATGTGATCATTGGTGTTGTGGATGACTTGTATGAGACTGGTTTAACCACCCCCTTGCAGCAGAATGGCAGGACTTCATTTTCCATGCTTGAGTTTCATGGCCATGCGCTGGATACCCTGCTTAGTGGGCAAGAAATTGACTGGCTGGATAATTCATTCACCTTAATAATTCTGGTGGTGATATCCCTTACTGCTATGGTCGTTTATCAGTGGCTCAATATCCGTCAGGCCAGTTGGTTGAGTCTGGTGATATTGTTGTTGTACTTTGTTTCTGGCTGGCTAAGCATGAGCTTGTTTAAGCTGAATCTGCCCGTCGTTGAAATGATGCTGGCACAGTTGCTGATGTTTTTGCTCATTTTTCGGTTTATTGCTGAAACAGAGGATGCCGCTTTGCGGCGGATGTTGCTATCACGGACAAATCAGCTGCACGACAAAAGCCTGCCTGCAAGTTTTTATAGTACGGATGAACATTGGGCTCAGGTAATTACGCTGGTTAATCAGGTTCTGGAACTCAATCGGACAATCTTTCTTGAGCGCATTGAAAACGACCACCGCGTGCGTGAGATTGCTGCTTTGCATTGCAGTATTGATGATATTGATGAACAGCGGCGTGATTATCAACGCACGCCTTATAGCACTGCAATTGAGATTAAGGCGCCACTTAAACTGCAAAGATCCTATCTCAGAGTGGCAGACGAATCTGAATCGGAATACCTGGTTCCACTGATTTTTGCTGGTGAGGTACTGGGTTTTTGGGCTTTAGGTGTGTCTCCTGAAAAAGTTGCTATGAATGAAGGGTTTGTTTCAACAGTCAAACTTTTTTCTGGTGAGATTGCCGAGATGCTTTATCACCGTCAACAGTGGCGCTCCAGGCAGCTTATTGAACAGAGTCATTGGCGTCGTTACATGCAGCTTGAGGCCGGTGAGGTGGTGTATAAGTCGCTTAATCAATCATTAAGCTTGTTTGATCGTTATTTAAACAGTCTTGAAAATGTTTTTGATGGTCTTAACAGTGCTGCAATTCTCTATGACCTGTTTGGCCGTGTGGTGCAGGTTAATCAATGTATGGAAGGTTATTTGCAACAGGCACAACTTCCTGTTTATGACATGACAGCATTGGATCTGATGCAGTCTGTGAGCGGCATAGGTCAGTCGAAGTGCCGTCATTTTCTGCAGATTGTAATATTGCAGCAGGAGTCAATTTCTCTGCCTGCCACCTTGCCTGGCTTAATTGACCGTTCTTATGTGCTGAATGTGAAGGCACTGCAGGATAAACAGCAACAATCACAGGCACAGCCTTTTCAACTTACCGGAATATTGTTTGAACTACTCGATGTGACACATATGAAAAATATGTACGGTCTAAAAGAAAACCTGGTAGAGCGCCTTAATTATCAACTGCGGAATGACCTTGCTGCAATCATGCTGGCTTCAGAACTGCTCTCGAATCAGAAAATCAGTCATGCCAAAGGCGTAGATGTACTCAAAACCATACGGCGTAAAGTGGATAACGCTGTTGCCGTGATAGATGAAGTGCAACAGCAGCATGATCTTGAGGTGAATATTTCCGGTTTTGAGTGTTATCCAATAAATGTTCTTGAGGCGGTGAATAATGTTTTGGCAGAGAGTGCCAGCACTGCCCATCAACGTGGTGTGCGTCTGGAAAAAAGTATACCTGCCGTAATGAAGCTTGGTTTTGCTGACTCTGGGCAGCTCTCCACCTTGCTTGCACAGATGCTTAAACATTTGTTGGCTGACGCCGAAGAAAATTCGGTAATTCGTGTATCACTACTGGAAGGAGAAAAGGAAATTATTCTGAACATGTCCAGTCAAGGTTTTGGCTTGCCAAACCAGTTGATTCAGGATTATTTGTTTGGTGATGCTGAGCTTACTAGTGAGGAATTCAAACAGCTTAGACATGCAGTGCAGTCTGCCGCCAGATGGAATGCAAAAATAGGCGTCAACAGTGAAGTTGGGCGTGGTATCAACTTTCAATTGATTCTCAGAGGATTTTTTTGATGTCGAAAACCAATAAAAGAATTCTGGTCGTCGATGATGATGCCTTGCTACAGGAATTGTTGGTGATGACTATGGAAATGGAAGGTTACCAGGTAACGGCGGCCAGTAATGGTAAACAGGCAATGGACCTAGCCAGAGCAGAGCAATTTGACATGATTTTGCTCGACATGATGATGCCGGTTCTGGATGGTATTCGTTTTCTACAGTTTAAATCAACATTCAAGAGCCCAACTGTGCCGGTATTGGTGCTAACGGCTGTTCATGATCAGGAAAAGATTAGCAATGTTTTACAGGCAGGGGCCAGTCAAGTTCTGAGTAAGCCAGTTGACACTCAGGTGCTGTTAGAAACAGTTTCTCGATTTCTTTAGGGCGGTCGGGTGGACGTTTTTCCCTTAAATATATTTCCGCAGGACGGGTTGGCCAGTTCGGTCATTACAACAGTTTGGGTTGGTATATTTGTTGTCGTCTTTTTTAACTTGCGCTTTGGCTGGGTGTTAAGTGGTCTAGTGGTGCCGGGTTATATGGTGCCATTGTTACTGGTTAAACCCTGGGCTGCGGTGGCAATCTTTATCGAGGCCTTTGTCACCTACATAATTGTGCGCTATTACTCCGAGGGACTGAGTCGATACGGGATATTGCATAGTCTTTTTGGACGTGATCGTTTTTTCGCCTTCGTTTTGGTGAGTGTCATTGTCCGATTGCTGTTTGATGGTGCCTTGTTTCCTGCTCTGGGATCAGTGCTGGATCAATCTTTCGGTATCAGTTTTGATTATCGAAACAACTTCCATAGCTTTGGTTTGGTCATTATCGCCTTGATGGCTAACCAGTTTTGGAAAAGTGGTTTTGTCCGTGGTCTTTACCCTCTGATTGTTACCATGGCGGTGACCTATTTGATTGTTAGGTTTGGGCTGATGGAGCTGACTAATTTCAGCATTAGCAACCTTAGCTACATGTATGAGGATATCGCCTCAAATATTTTGGCTAGCCCCAAGGCCTACATCATCTTGATCACGGCTGCTTTTATTGCATCAAGAATGAATATTCATTATGGCTGGGAATATAACGGCATTCTTATTCCGGCTTTGCTTGCCTTGTTGTGGTATGAACCAAGCAAAATATTGGCATCTTTTGTCGAGGCGTTGCTGATACTTTTGGTTGGTTCATGGCTGCTGAAGTCGTCTTGGTTTGATAGCCGCAACATGGAGGGTGCACGTAAGTTGTTGTTGTTTTTCAATATCAGCTTTGCCTATAAGTTCGCACTAGGCTATGCATTAATCATCTGGTGGCCTGAGATTAAGGTAACAGACAGCTATGCCTTTGGTTATTTACTGGCGACTCTGATGGCGGTCAAGATGCATGACAAGGAGATCGCAGCACGGATGACACGTGCCACATTGCAGACCTCTCTGGTGGCTGTCGTCGTGGCAAGCATTGTCGGTTTTTCACTTACTTTTTTACCGCCATTACAGCTATTTTCGGTGCAACAGCAAGCAGTTGAACTGACTGCCCAACCATCTGCTGAGAACAAGAAACTGCTTGATCAAATTCGTCAGGACAAGGTCGCGCTCTACCATAGCCGTGGCAGTGCCGGAGTGGTGAAGCCACTGCCTGCTGAAGTGGATAATTTTCGTAATGCCCTGCGGGCAATTGACGATTACCGTCACAACAAAGATTTGAAAACGCTTGGGATAGCGCGAGGTTATCTTGCTGAGGCCAATTATCAGCTGACCCTGCTAGAGCAGCGCTATATTTATTTGAGTGAAAAATCCCCCGGACATGGCTGGGGAATTTATGTGATTTCGCTTGATATTCAAGCTGGACTACTGATTGAGGTGCCGGCACCGCTTGATGAAAGCGGAACGCTTGAAACGGGCGTCTGGCTGATGCAGCAATTTGATGGCAGGGCGCTGGCCGTGGCAGGTTCACGTCGGCGTGCAAATGCAGATGGCAGTGCTGACGTGTTACTGAGCCGGAACACCTTTTATCAGCTGTTTCATCGTCATTACGGCAAACAGAATGTGTTGCAGGTAAGGGGGTATACGCCACAGAATATTCGTCAGTTAGCTGGCCTACGGCGTGACGACACGGATTTTGATTTACCCCAACTGGCAAGTGCTATGTATGTTCGTGCAAGTTTGCCAGAGGCGTTGAACCTGGTTGAATTAAAGCGTCTGGTCGACCATATTGAGGTGCATTGGGATCAAACTCCAATGAATAATCTTCAGCGTCAGACCAGTAGAAGGGGCTTTGCGGAGTTGTTTTTGAACAAACGTGATATGCAAAGACTCGTATCACGTGCCCTGCTCAAACAACAGCAAATGACCATGCAGCAGGGCAGCCAGCGAATTGATGGTTATCTACAGCAATGGTTGTTGTCAGATAAGGGTCGGATTGCCGCAAGAGGCACACAGGTTTACAAGACACCTGCGGTTGAAGAACTGCTGTTCTTTGATGATGAAGTGCTAACGCCGTTGCTTCAGGTTATGGCTACTGAATACAACGCTGGTGAGTGGAGCGATTCCGGTATGGAAACACTGGCGTCAATCTCAGCTGCCGCCTCGATTCTCAACTATCAGGCAATTCAGTATCAACATAGTAGTGGTCAGAATTTTCTGATTTTGGCTGAGCGGGAAGAAACAGGTCAGATGCGGTATTGGGGTACCTATGTCTTCAGATTGGGGCCTGCCAACAATTATCTGGTGCAGATTCCACGACCATTGTTTGAAACCAATAGTTTTGAATATGCTGTTTCATTATTTGAACGCCTTGATGCTCGCGCCTTGATGATTTCGGGCACACATCCTTATACCAACCTGGATGGCAGCTCTGACCTGATACGGATGCCTAATATCCGCAGCTTGTTTAGTCTGGTGGGACAGGTGGTATTACGTGAAAGCGGTGATGTACCTATGTTGGTGTTACATAGTCGTGCTTACGGCCAGCGGAGTGATGCCCCTTCACCGAGTGAAGATGTGTTGCTTGCTTTTGCCAGTGGCGCAAATCTCAAGGCTGGCTTACAGCCACTGGCTCAGTCATTGCTAGATGCGTTCAAGGCAGATGGTGTCAATTACCGATTTGTTGATGGTGCGATAGACACGGCCGGCTATGAAGTCGGCAGCGTGCCACAGTCGCTCTATCTGGGTGCATCTCAGAACAAGGATTTTGGCATCATCTGGGTTTCGCCAGCTGTTCGTTCAGGTTATCGACAGCAGTCTGATAACCGGCAACAACGGGCACAGTTCATAGCGCTGGGCCTTGAAGATAACGAGATGGATCTGGCTACATATGTGATGCAAAAGCGTGTTCGTAATAAGCATTTCTTATCTGACAGTTTACTGGAACAGGTGGATGACTATGTTGCTCATGCCGATATTGTTAGCCTGCGAGCGTTGATGCATTCATGGCCTGGCTACACATTTTCTCGCATGGTTGATAGCAATACTCGTCAGGCATATCTACTGATACACATGCGAAAAAACTCACAGCTTGTTGCGCTTGTAAATTTAGCGCCGACCATACAACAACGGTTTAAGTTGTCGCCAACTGGGCAGAACAAAAAAGTCATTCAGGACTTCATCGACCGGCGCCAGGCCTGGCTGACTTTCGAGGCTAGCAAATGAGACGGCTACGCTGGTTGGTTGTGTTATTGCTACTGCCGTGGTTCATTTTGCAAGGCTATGATTTTTATCGCAATCTGAAAATGGCCGAGCTGAGCAACAAAGGTGTTGAGTTTGCCCATCTAAGTCAGGCCTATATTATCTCTGATTCAGAATGGACTGAATTTTCACTCTCAAAAAACAAACCTGTCATTCGTGTGCTAAGCAATGCCAGTCTCAGGCAAGAGCATTCAGTTCTGCCGGATAAAATATGGAAATATGCCTTTCAATACCAGCTGCTTGACCAGTCGGGCGAGGTTTTGTTTGAGCATGTATACCATCATCGTTCACGCCCGGCCTATCAACTGGAAACCGCTGAGGGTGAGTTTGAGACACGTTTTTTTTACCAAGAGAGTGTCGGCCTGGGTCCCACTGATGGGCGTGTGATGATGATTAATCTAGGTGGGCTGGGTGATGAGGTTGCCAGCATCAGGTTAAAGCTTGCACAGAAAGATCCGCAAATTGTCGATACCGTGGTGCGAGTTTATGAACCCGATACCGTCAGCACGCACAAGCTAGCATATCAATGGCAACGGATGAATGAATCTAAACGTGCCTTTGTTGCCAGGGGCAGTGTATATGAACCCGCGCTGTTGAGTGCAGCAGAGAAGCGCAATCTGGTGCAGGAACGCTGGCGGCCAATTGGTCCAAAAGGTGTCGCAGACCATGATTACCAGCTGCGTTCGCTCTATACCTTGCGAGATTATGATGGTGAAATTCAGCATAACTGGGGTGGCGATATCATGCCTGCCGGCTTGCTGATAGATCCATGGGTGCATGCCGTGGTTGCCCTGCCCGAAACAGGTGGTCAAGTAACATTGGTGATTCAGCCTCAAGGAGATAAATCGTCACTGCATCCAGTCCAGCTGAGTTGGTATGGCAAAGGTTTGAGTAACAGAATAGAAAAAAGCCTAAATCATAATGGTCAACCATTTGAATACAGTGCCAGCTTTGAAGGTGGTTTACTGGAACTTAAGGCGCAACAACTGGTGGTGGTCAGAGCTTACCTCGATACAGCGACAGGGCGGCAGGAGATTACGCCTGAACCAATTTATTTGAGAAGTTATACCAGCGTAGCGGATCGCCCCCTGGATTTTCATGTTGATCGTTTCGGCAATCGTGCCTCACCATTGCGGCTTGATTTTCGTATTGCCATGTCCAATTTGGGCGTTCCTCTGGAAGGTGCAGCCGAGGTGCGTTATCAGCTGCTTGATGATAAGAGTGTGGCAGTGGGCGAGGGAACACTGCCAACAGCACAACAGTTTTCTCACTACGATCGTTTGCTTGGTAGTGACTCAGGTTATCTGAGTCAGGTGCAGCGCTATTTTTTTAATCTGCCAGCAATAGTCAAAACTGTGCGACTCTTTTCTGTTACGCCGGTGATGGTGGTGGCCTATAGTCGTCCCTACGATCTGGTTCATCGGCTTAAGGTGCCTGAAGACTATTACGCCGATTTGTCAGGCCAGACAGGGCAACCGTCCTGGTTTGTTGTGCATCCTGACAAAGAGCATGAACTGAGGGCTACTCATCGGTCGCGGTTAATGCGACTGCAACAAAGGCCACCTCAAGATGATCCGTTAGTGATGGCAGGTCAGTTTGATTGGGACAGTTACCAACCACAGGGAGAGTGGGCAGCACGCTATTTACTCAATCCAAGGAATGTGGCATTGCCAATGCGTGATCAGGCTTTATCTGCTGTTTATCGACGGATTAAACCAGGGCGAAACAGCGACATAACATTTAGAGCTGAACAATTCATCAAACAGGTACGTCCGAGCCTGATCTTTTTACGTGCGACTGATGAAGCGTTTCAGCTTAGTGTTTATCTCGATGACAGCTTGATTCACCAGGAGCAGTTGCGGTCACGTCGTGGTGAGGTAAAGCTGCCAGTGATTGCGACTGGCAAACATCGAATTAGAATTGATGCACCGTCTGGATCAGACTGGTTTATTAACTATGCTGGTCAGGCCGAAGGTAGTCTGATCAAACGTCTGGCGCATCGTATAGACAGTGACGGTCTCAGTTTTGTCTATCATAAACAGAGTCATGATGACGAAGTGTTGTCGGTTCATTTTCAAGCCCCTGCCGGACAAACAGGCCGTAATCGCTTGTCGGTGTCGATTGCACCACAAGCGCGTGAGCGCATGCGTCCTTATGAAGGCTGGACACTGGATCGACGGTATTTTGATCTGCGACCACAACGTAAAACACAGCTGGCTGTGTTAAACACCCAATCAAAGTGGGTGGAAGCAGGACAACGATTTTTTATTCCCTTGGGACGTGATTTACCACCGGGTGAATATCGAGTTAAGTTTGATTTGGAGCAGGGCAAGCAAGGTTACCTGGTTTTATCTCGCCTTAGCCGGGGCCTGAAAGAACGTCTCAAGATCTTTAAGGAGCACTTGTTCAGTGATGCCGAAATTACGCCTTAGTCTGATGAGTCTGCTGCTGTTAATGCTACCGCTACAATTACAGGCGACAGATTTGTATGATGTCTGGCAACAGGCAAGCAGTAAACGCTATATGGCGATGACGGCAGCAGAGTACGAGGAGGCTGTGCACCTGTTCAGTCTTACCCTGCAGGCAGATTCACTGTTGCGCCTGCCTCAGCAATGGCAACAGCTGGGCTTTGATTTGAAGCAGCAAGGTCAATGGATGATATTGACCGAAATTAAGGCTCAAGGACGGGGTTTATTTATCTTTTGCCCGACTTGTAAGACCGATGTGGTGTTGCAGGCACCCCATGCCTTCCGTGACCTGCATACTGGGAAACTGGCATTGTTGCTAGTGCAGAATCGTTCCTTCAAAGCACTGGCCCTAAATACCTTGCCTCGTAATGAGGGTGCCGATACAGCTCATTTTAAACGCAATTATCAGACTGCCTTTGCCGCAGCTGTAGTGCAGACAGTACCTGTAGCACAGCTGGTTCAATTGCATGGTTTTAGTAACAGTAAACGTAAAACTGAGGTGGGCAAATCAGCTGAGATTATTTTGAGTAACGGCCATCGTCTTCCTAATCGCGATTTGGCGCAGCTGGCATATTGTCTGCGATCTGCGGGTATTGATAATACCTACCTGTTTCCTCAACAAGTGAGTGAACTGGGTGGAACGGGCAATGCCCAGGCGAAACAATTGCGTCAGCTGGGAAGCGACCGGTTTGTCCATTTTGAGATGAATTATGAATTACGAAAGCGCGCCGTGAATGAGCCGGAAACACTATACCGGTTAGCACACTGCCTGCTCGAAGGAGTGAAGCGTTAATGCGATTTATAGTTTTATTAATGCTGTTTATGCCATTAGTGGCACAGGCTCAGATGGATTCTTTGAGCCAGGCACTGAATCAGAAGCATGGCCAGGCATTGCGTTGGGATAACCTAGAAGCCAATGATTACTGGTTGGCAGGCGTTGCGCCCGGTTACGATCTCAGCAGTCATCAGCACTGGTTGAAGCTTGCTGAGGATCAACGTTCATATCTACAGTTGCCTGCTGGCAGTTATTTGCGTATTCAGGCCAGCGTAGAAGACATTGCATCGCTTGAAGTAGCTGTTGGCAATGGCAGTGGTCTTTTTCGACTATCAGAACTGGTTGTTGAACCAATAACTGGGGATTATCTGCTGCCACTTGATGGTGAGAATGAGCGTGTTGTCAGACTGCGTAATTCTGGCCAGAAAATTATCCATAGCGCTGTTCATATTTCACGGCTGGCAGCACCGCAAAGATTCATTCACTACCGTGAAGCATTAGCACTTGAGACAGAGATGGCTGATATTTCTCGAGCAGGACATGCCGGTACAGAACGTTTTTGGTCTATTGATAAAAATCCACTAACACTAAATATAGAAGGACCGGTGCGGTTGCAACTACAGCAGCGGTTACGTTATAGCGATCAAGTGAGTGAGCGACAGCAGCACTACAGTCTATTTGTCCAGCTTGATAAACAGTCCGTTGCTGTTTACAGCACCAACACCACCCTTGATTTAGAGTCACAGCTTTATCTGGATGGCAAGAACAGTCCACTGGGACGATTAGAAAAACAGTTTGTTGAAATTCCGGAAGGTCAGCACCAGCTTAGACTAAGTGCTTCTCAGCCAATCTGGTTGCGGCCACTGCTGCATCGTTATGATGATTACCTGCATCAGGCCAATGATCCTCTAGAGAATATTCCTGAATATGAGGCCTTTTATATTCCCGACCTATGGACCTTGTCTGATGACCAGCTTAAAGACGGACCCATGCGATCAGCTAACAGCATTGAGCAGCAGAATATCGGTTTGCGCATGGCACGTGATAACAAGCTGCCAGAGGGTGCCATGCAGACAATAATGCAACTGAAACAAAATGATTCCATAGCGAGTCAACAAGTGGCTTTACGTTTGCAATGGGCCTACAGCTTTTATCGTGATATTTTTCCAATTGCCGAATCAACTTTGTTAACACATAGTTTAAAGCCATTCTCGATTGCCAGGCTGATGCCACGTGACTGGCAGGCGCCAACTCGCGTATTGATACCTGGTTTACGTGATGCATTTGATGATCAACTGGTAGATGGACATTTCTTTACCGCGACACAAACAAGCAAGTTTGAGTATGCCCTGCCTCAGCGTAGCGCGAACTCAACATTGCGCCTGTTATTACTAGAGAGTGAACCGCAACAAGAAGAACACTTTGAACTCAGGTTGGATGACGAGACAGTTGATTTGATCTACGACCCAATAGCCTTGAAGCAGCTTAATTGGGCGCCTGGCTACGGTCAAACTTCCAATTTGTCACTGTCTTCTCCAGCGAGTATTGAATTGCCTGTAAAGAAAAGTATAAAAATGGTCCAGATCAATTCAGTGCAAAATCTTGCCATCGCCTTGCAGTATCGCAGTAGTAAACAGGTCAGCCTGACTGAACAGGAGTATGCTGCAGCCATTGCCGCCCTTACCGAATCTGATAGCGTCTATGAATTGTTTTTGTCGGCCCTGAATCATACAGCTTTGCCACAATCCGATATTGAACTTAGTGGTCACGCCGAGGCGCAGCGTTTTTCCGCCCAGCATGAGCTGTTGAATCACTGGCAACCATTGGTGAACTATCTGCACTTGAAGACTCATGAGTGGAATAAGCGCATTGAACTGTTGCCGTCACCACCGCAACCTAATAATGCGTTGTCAGAGTCGCGTTTTCAGGCGTTGACAGAAAAAGCTGAAAGATTGACCGCTGAAGGTGAGTGGCTGGCAGTGGTCGAAACCTGGAGTGAGTTGATTGAGTTGGCTAGCCTGCATCAACAAGGGACAGCGCGCCTGGCGCGACTGATTGCTCTGCGTAAACTGGGTGAGCATCAGCTGGCAGAGCAAGAGCTGTTGTTGCTGACCCGTTACCCGGATTTTGGCGTGCGTGATACCGCTGCTGAGTGGCTACAACAAAAATATTCAGAAAATGGTGAGATTCAAAAGTTATTGCAGTTTCATGCCTCACAGTTTTCTATGCAACCAAACCACAAACAGCTAGCCCGATTGATTCAGGTTCTGGTTGATAGTGGTAATTATGAAATGGCGTTAACCTTGGCGTTGTTATTACCACGATCACAGCAACCACTCGAAACTATGTTGTCGGCTAGCTATCTGCAACAGTGGTGGAGCTATTTCGATCTGTTTGTTAATCGCCTGAGTGTGGTTGAACAGTCGTTTTGGCGTGGTCTGCGGGCCCAGCGGCAAGGACGTTATGATCTTGCCATGACTGAGTGGCAGCAGAGTGATACCGATAGCGCTGTCTGGCTGGATGCCATGCAACAGAGTTTGTCGATTCGTAATAAATTAAAGTCACCAATTCAAAAACAACGTCATGAAGCAGAAAAACAATGGTTAAGTCTGCAACAAACACAGCCTGGGCCATATGCATGGCAACGACGTGACGACATGATTGTTGCCAGTGCAGGAGCGGCAAACTTTTATCTACCTCAACGACAATTGTACGGTTCAGCCTTTTTGACAAAACCAACACAGCCGACATCCTTAAGGCTGACCGGAGGGAAAAAAATTAAATTGTCGTTGCGACTTCTGAATATAGATAGTACCCCACTGCAGGATGATTGGCTGCTGATTGAGAGTGGTTCAGAACGCTGGCGGTTTCCGTTATTGGGGGCCAGGCCTAGTCATGGGGTAAAACTGTTTTCGTCAGCACTGGGCCAGGCCAGTCAACGTTTTGAAGTGGAGTTTGAGTTGCCACCTGGTGTGCATCAGTTAAAGGCTTCGGTTGAGGGGCATAATGCACTGTTGGTGGCCTATATTAATCAGGCTCTATTGCCGCTGACTGTTTTGCCTGAGTTGAATCAGGCCAACCTGCCAGATGATGTCAATGCATCTTCTCAGGTAATGCAAGGTGTGGATTTTAGTGTCAATGATATTCAAACTGCGCCGTCATTGAGTGCACTGTTGACGACAGAGATAAGTGATGAGGATGAAGCATATCGTCAGCTTGTCGCGCTGTTGTGGTGGCATTGGCAGAAGTCACCTCAACAAGAACAGATATACGCTGTCGCTCATCAGCAATATATTCGTTATCTGGACTCGCCAAGGATTGTCAGGTTATGGCGTCGTTTTGATCAGGGCAATCAGTGGCATCCAATTATCAGGGTGGAGGAGAGTGCCGGCATTCAGACACAGATGATTAGTGGATGGCAGCCTGAAAGCACTGCGCAACGGCTGCGTAAGGCTGTTTTACCCAAGTTGGTCGGTCATGAGCAACGGTTGTCTGGATTCGAATCGCTAGGTTTTGCCTTGCAGCAAAATCGTAGTCGTCAGCTTGATATCAATCTGGCATTGGAGTCTCTCGGCGTGATGGCAGCCCCTGAAGTTATGGTGCTGCTGCAACTGGATGATGGTCAACAGCGTAAACTTCGGCTTGATAACCAACATCGGTTGCGCAGTCTGACTCTTTCCGTACCTGCGGGTCGGCATATGGTGCGGCTGCGCATACAGACTCCCCAACCAAATGTATTTGTACGTGCCTGGTTGAGCCATAATGGCCGGCCAATTGACGTTGAGGTTGATCAGAGCAAACGGCTCTTCCATGTCGCTAATCAGCATGAACCTGTCAAGGCTAGTTTGATGGGACCCATGTTGTTGCGTATTGATCGTTATCAGGGTGATAAAGTTGAACGTGAATTTCGTCGTCTGGCTGCCGGTTGGCAGACCATTCAGCTCGATCACGTTCAAATCCCTGGACAAAGTAAGCAACAGACACTTTTTCGCCTGTTTCAGCGATCGGATAACCCAAACTGGCATGCGTATACAGCAACCCCTACCGCCGTTAAGGACTTGTTTCTGCCACCGCAGCTAGAAATAAATTTGTCAGAGAAAAAATCTATGTTGAATGCATACCAGTTAGTTGATGCATTTAAACCAAGGTCGCAAGAGGATGGTAGTTGGGCCTGGCAGGGGCTTTATCGACAGCGCCAATTTGACGATGAGGGACAAGCGACCGGTGTTACAGAAAAATATTTTGAGTTGAGTGCTACACACCGTATTAAAGACTGGGATCAGCGACGTCATTTTCTGTCACAGGGATTAGTCAGGTTGCGCGATGAGGGTGACATGACAATCGGTGCTCGTTTCAGGGCCAATTGGTTGCCGCAGTGGCAGTCGTTGAATTGGCGTTTGGACGCTGAGTTTTTTTCGCAAAAACCTGAGCCATGGGGCGAGCATGAGTGGAGCGCCATGTTAAAAGCACGTGTTCAGCAGTTGCGTCATTTGACACCTAAATCTTGGCATCAACCAGCTGCCGAGTTATTCGTCCGTCAGCTTAGCCTGTCGGATACAGCAGCTTACCCCGTTGCCAGCCTGGATCGTGATATTTATACCGACTACAAGACTGATCACCTGCATGGCTGGCAGTTGAGTGATAGCTATCAATACCAGCCCTGGCGGGATGCGCAGTTTGGTTTGAAAGGGCGTTTAAAGGGTAATGATTTTGTTGATAGTAAATTGCTTGATCATGCCGGCGTTGGCATCGGCTGGCGGCAGTTGTGGCAGTCACTGCAGTTAGACGCTGATTATGCATATAGCCGTTATCTTAAAGATGATAAACGAGCAAAAAGCTATAACAGTCAACGTCTGCATATAGGTCTTGATTGGCAGTCTTGGCGCCCGAATCAACGTCGCTGGCAGGTGGGTGTGGATTACTGGTATGACATCGATAGTCATGATAATCAGTTTATTCTGGCTTTGACCTGGCACGCCAGTAAAGGACGTGCATATCGTGACTTTCTGCCGGGTGAGATTGATTTTAAGTCGTTGCGCCGTTACCAGGTGCCCGGTGATATGAACAATCAGTTGCAAGGGTTAATTCATGAATAGCATATCAGTGCAGCACTGGTTGATGTTGGGCATGTCACCACTGTGGCAGAAAGCCAATCGCCGGCTGCTTGAAAGGGCTCAACAGGAATTCGAACAATGGATTGAAGAAACGGGTGAAATGGCGGCGCCGGAAGATGATCAACAACTCTGGTTAATGCGGCGCTTGCTGGATTTTCTATCGTTTACTACAAGTCGTCAACATGCCGCGATTAAGACTTTGCGGAGTCAGTTTATCGATTTCAAAAAATATCATGGTCATGCAGCCACAGAGGCAGAACGGCAGCATCATATCCTTGAGTTTAGTCGTCAACTGGGTGCGTCCGAGAAACAATTAAAGGGCGACAAGCAGGCTTTTTCACGCTGGTTTGGTCAGGATGCTATGTTAGACAGATACCAGCGTCGTCACTCAGAGATGGAGTTTTATCTCAGTTTTTCGATTGAACGCCTGAGTGTGGTAGCAGCGCACTACCTGGGGCAAAGCGTGGATCAAGCGGAGTTATTGTTGCAGTGGGAGGGCTTGGCGATCGAGTCATTGGCGCGACCATTTTTTTTTTATGATGGTGACCCGCGGGTTAAGGTTGCAGCATTTCAGGCGATAGTTACCAGCCTGCAGGCTCTACCTACAGAAATGATGAGGCATTTGATTTCGGATGCCACTATACAATTTGCTTATCGTTCTGCCATCGATAGGCGTCAGAATCACTGGATACAATGTCAGGCGTTGGCATTGATAGACCTGCTGTCGCCAGAGTCATTGCAAAAGGCCTTATTCAAACGTTTGCGACAGCCGCAACAGGGTGATGACCTGTTTGTGCGCCATCGAGCCGTGCAATTGCTGGGTAGGCGTTTGACCGAACTGCCTGATCTGGCTGAACTGCTACCAATTTTATGTGATGACCCAAGTCCATTGGTTCGCCAAGGGCTAGCCGGTATCCTCTCTGCTGTACCTATGTTACATCTTGATGTGTTGCTGTCACGGTTGGCCAGTGACGAGGCGACGGCCGTGCGAGCCGCTTTACTTTTGAGCCTGCTGGAATTGCTGGCGGAAAAACAGTACTACCGTCATGTGGCAAGTTTGATTAGCCAATTGCTGACGCAGGAACAGGATAGTTTTGTGTTGCGTGTTGCAATCAAGGTATTGCAACAAGGCTATTCACAATTACAACAAGCCGAGTGCGCTGACCTGTCTGAGCATTGGTTGAAGTTGAGCAATAAGCTGTTGGCTGATTTGCACCAAAAAAATCGACAGACAGCAGTGCGGCGCTGGGCGGCTCAGGCACGTGAAGCTATCTGGTCAGAATCATCTGCAATCTTGCGTCAGCAAAAAAACATATTGCAGCAACAGCTTGCTCGGCTCGGCTCGGGAAAAAGCAAATCAATTGACAAGGCCTTGTTCGGTGATGTGAGTCAAGAAACCATCTGCCGACTCTTGTCCGTGTTAGTACAGGACGATTTTGGTGTGACGCTTTCTTTTGAAAATCGCCGAATAAAGATTAG